>Ga0209390_10000573_pt1 | contig 73300 bp, 63 predicted proteins | sample BON01_FD_187212 | JGI IMG/M metagenome (GOLD analysis project Ga0209390, IMG submission 187212) | Freshwater microbial communities from Lake Bonney liftoff mats and glacier meltwater in Antarctica - BON-01 (SPAdes) (version 2) | ecosystem: Environmental > Aquatic > Freshwater > Ice > Glacier...
CATTCTTCAATTCCATCAGCTTTGCTCCTCATCGGGTTGAACTCGCTGATGAAGTTAACAAAGACGGGCATCTATTTCATGCAGATTTGCCGGTAGGACACGATGTGCCAGAATGTCGCATCATCAATGAGCACCAGCAGAGGACACAATGAAATCTTGGATCATCGCAATCGCTATTGGTTTGTTTGGAAGTGTCGCGTTTGCACACTCTGGCGGGACAAATAGTGAGGGCTGCCACACGAACCATAAGACGGGCAACTATCACTGCCATTGAAAGCCTCCAATGAAATTAATTGCGACCCTTGCCCTAGTGGTTCTCACAACCGCACCCTTAACCAACTCCTTTGCCGCCAAAGGAGGTAGTCACTCAGTCAAGGGGCACGTGACGAAGAGCGGCACCTATGTCGCTCCGCATCGCGCCACCAACCGCGATAACACGAAGTCGAACAACTGGTCCCAAAAAGGAAACGTCAATCCGTACACAGGCAAAGAAGGCACGAAAAACTGACAGTAGCCTAGCGGTTGTGGGTGCATCGTTGCACGTCAGGTCAGCGCCCCCCAGCCATCAACTCGGGATTTTGGTCACGTGCCGGCCAACTTAGCGGGTGAGCGTTGCGGCCCTCCTCTGCCAGCCGTGCAGGCGTAATGGTTGAGGTCCAGTCCAGGCAATCCCTGACATCGACTGACTGTCGCGCCGCCTCCTTGATCAGGCTGGAAAACTCCTCCATGTCGTCCCGGTCCCCACAGCCCTCAGGGAGCCCCTTGGCATCCTCCAGGCTCTGCGCATGCAGCACCACAATTCGAGCGGTGAGGAGCGTCAAGTCCTCGATCAGGGTGGCAATGGTTGGCAAGTGGTCAATGAGGGTGCGGGAGGTGGCCATTGGGGGGTTCCTTTAGGGCTGCAGCAAGAGCGCTGCAGTGGGTCCAATGGTGGCCTTGAAATGCGCCCTTTGATATGCGGAGTTCCTCCAACTAGACCGGACACAGTACACTTTCACACCGACCCGAAAGGCGGGTGGTTCCAGAGGTGGAACGGTCCCGCAAATGGCGCATGCACATTGCTTCAAACACCACCAGATGAGGAGAACAACTTGAGCACAGAAATCGCGAAGCGCAACTTGACACTCGGGTGGAAGAGCTACTTGCTTTGGTGGTGCCTTTGGATGGGTATCGGCGGCATGTTGCAGCCCGTTACTGGGGATGCCGCAGAAACCAATTTTTGGGGCGTGAAACTAGTTCAGCTCTCATGGGGAATCGGCTTTGGTGTGCTCTGTGCTGCGATGTTCACGTTGGCGCAAAACACTCTAAACGTCCAGCGGAAGAAGTATGTGAGTTGGGCGAACGCAATCGTCATCTGGATGGGTATGAAGTTCGCGATTGCTGCGCTCACCGGACAAATTTGATGCAGCAATATTGACTCCCAGAGCGAGGTAGAGCCCAAATGGATCCGATAACCTTCAGTGGGATGTACGAAGCTATCAAGGCCGTAGCTTGTCTCGCTAAGGTTGCGGCTGATGCGGCCGTGGACCACAAGGTCAAAGAGGCAATCTTCAAGCTCCAGCAAGGCCTGTACGACCTGCAAGCAAAGGCGCTCGAGGATCAGCAGGGAAGAATGACTATGCTCAGTCAGGTCGACACACTGCAGAAGGAACTCGACGCCATTAAGGATCGACGGGCGCGGCTGGATTTATACGAACTCATCAAGCTGGAGCCCGGCTCCTTTGTCTACCGATCAAAGGATCAGGCAGGAGTAGGACCACAGCACTGCGCTTGCCCCAACTGCTTTGTTCAATTCGAACGGATTGCGGTCTTGCAAGTCGAAGCCGAAGTGTATGGAACAACGCGGTATCGATGCATGTCGTGTCAATTCGAAATCTTCGCTGGGTTTCAGAGGGACCCACCGCCGATTGAATACGGGCGCGCGCCCTTTTGATGGTGGCCATCACAGCTGCCGTAACGCCGTGCCACCTCTGCGGTCATGTGGCTCGTCAAGGTGGGTGATACAGTCGGGCCTTGTGTGTCACTTTGATGCTGCACTTTCCGGATACCAACCCTCTGGAAACCCGCATGGATATTGGGTTTCGGGTTTTTGACCACGGGGTCAAGGCTCGTCACCTTATTTTTATTTCATGCCCAGTTGCCGCGAGGCAACGCTGTGGCGGGAAATGCAACTGCCGCAGCGCGGCAGTCACCCGCGCTCAGACCGCGAAATACAGGGCCAGACCGACTGTCATGGCCAACAACACCAGTTTGATGATCAACCCCCCTGCACCGGTGGCACCATCGTCGTGCGTAGGTATCCGCGAACCAGAGACCAACGGGGCAGGAATGGTATTGGCCGGGCCGAGTTGCGAGGGAATGGTGTTTTCTTGATCCATGTGGTTTATCGCGAGTATTTTCCCTACATCATGTGCTATGGATTCTATCTGCTGACCAGCCAATGGCATTGAGAGTGACGCCTGCACGCCACACCCGGCTCTCCCGTGGCATGCGCAGAGTGTAGCTCCACCGCTCCAGTTCAGCTAGCGGCGCCCAGGTAACGCAACGCCCCGTCGGCCGCAACCCGGCCGCTCGCCATTGCCGCTGTCAGCAGGTAGCCACCGGTCGGCGCTTCCCAGTCCAGCATTTCGCCAGCGCAGAAAACGCTGGGGCAGTCGCGCAGCATCAGGTGCGCATCGAGCGCGTTGAATGCGATCCCTCCAGCGCTGCTGATGGCCTCGGCCACCGGTCGCGCCGCCGACAGGCGCAGCGGCAATGCCTTGAGCGTGCGTGCCAACATGGCCGCATCCGACCACTGCGCGCGGGGCACCACCTCGAACAGCAATCCGGCCTTGATGCCGTCGATGCCCAGACGGCTTTTCAGATGGCTCGACAACGAGCGCGAGCCACGTGGGTGCGCCACCTGCGCCAGCACCCGGTCGGGAACATGGTCGGGCAGCAGGTCGATGGTCAGGTCGGCATGGCCTTGCGTATCGATCAGATCCCGGAGCAAGGCTGACGCTGCGTAGACCAGGCTACCTTCGACGCCGGTTGCCGTCGCCACGAACTCCCCTTTGCGCTCAAACGCCACCGCGGGCGCGCCTGCGATCCGCAACACCACGGACTTGAGGGGTTCGCCGGCAAAACGCTGCGCGAAATGTGGACTCCATCCGCCGGCAACATCGAACCCGCAATTGCTGGGCACCAGGGGCGCAACTGCGACACCGCGCCCGCGTAACGGCGCGACCCATGCACCATCGGACCCCAGCTGTGGCCAGCTGGCACCCCCCAGGGCAAGCAACAACAGGTCGGACCGCACCTGGCGCGGACCGTTGGGCGTGTCGAAGCGCACGCCTTGCAGACTGTCGTCTGGCGCGTCCCAACCCGTCCACCGATGGCGCATGTGGAACTGCACGGCGGACCCCACTTGCGGATGGCGCAGGCGGTGCAGCCAGGCGCGCAACAACGGCGCCGCTTTCATGTCCGCCGGAAAAACCCGGCCCGAGCTGCCGACAAAGGTCGCGACACCCAGTGCATGTGCCCATTCGCGCAAGGCGCCTGCGCCAAAGGACTGCAGCCAGGGCGCCACCTGTGCCTGCCGTGTCCCGTAGCGGGCCTCGAATGGCAGCGACGGCTCCGAATGGGTCAGGTTCAGGCCGCCCTTGCCGGCGAGCAGGAACTTGCGGCCGACCGACGGCATTGCGTCATACAGATGCACCTCGACGCCGGCCATTGCCAGCACCTCCGCCGCCATCAGACCCGCGGGCCCTCCACCTACGATAGTTGCACTGGGCATTCGCGGTCACTCCATCATTGCGGGCAGTTCAATGCACTGCCCTTCGCCATTGAGAAACGCGGCCCGTACCGTGGCGTCCGGGTAGATCGCCTGCACTGCCGCGCGATAATTGAGCAGCTGCGCGACCAGGGCCGGGTCGTCCTGCGGCGCCAGACCCGACTTGTGGTCGAGCACCCACCACTGCCCGTCGTCCTTGCGCTGCACCAGGCGGTCGAGGCGCAGGACGGCGCCGCCGCACACGAGTTCGACCTCGCTGCCCTGCCACGCCAGTTGTGCACCATCCCATGCCCAGGCCCCCGCGCCAGCGAGGATACGTTGCGCCATGCCCGCCGCACGTTCGGCCGCCGCGCTGTCCAGAGCGAATTCGCGGCGCACCGCCCCGGTGTGCGCTGCGTCGACCGCCCCCCATTCGAGCAGTCGGTGCATCGCTTGCCCTACCAGCGCCGAAAGGGCCTCGGCCTTGCCCGGCTCCTGCCTGCGCACTGCGGGCACGGCGTCCTCGGTCGCCAATGCCAGCGGTACCTGCGGCAGGACCCTGAGGTCGAACAGGTCCTGCGACTCCGCCTCCATGACCGGGGCGACAGCGCAGACCGGTTCGGCCGGCGCAAGATGCGTCACCTGGTTGACGATCCTGCGCCACCAGCTACCGGGCGCGTCGCGATGCGGCTCGATCGATGACACGACCAGCGTGCGCCGTGCCCGGGTCATGGCCACGTACAACGCATTGAGCTCCTCGCGCTGGCGCTGCAACTGCTCATGGTCGCGCGTCGGCACCGCGCACTGCGCGGGCCGTGCCTCGCTGCTGACAAAAAAGAACTGCTGTGGATGCGCGGCCTCGGCCGGCCAGTCAACCAGCACCCCCATGGTCTCGGCCACGCGCGCAGGTGTGTCCGTATCGAGCAACACCACGGCCTGCGCCTCCAGTCCCTTGGCGCCATGCACGGTCAACAGGCGGACCGCGTTCTCGGCCACCATGGCGGGCGCCATCACGCCGCCCGCCTTGAGCGAGCGCACGAACGCATAAGGCGAGATAAAACGCCCTCCGGCCACTTGCAGCGAGGCTGCCAGCAACGCGCGCAGATTGGCCAGCACCGCGTGCCGCTGCACGTCGGGCGCCAGCACGGCGAATCGCGCCAGTACATCGTGCTGGCTGAAGATCGATTGCAACGCATCATGGGCCGGCAGGCGGTCCAGCCATGACTTCCAGCGCAGCAGGCATGCGCCAATGCCATGCAGGGCATGCTCGGCCGGCCAATCGTGTTGCAGCAGCATGAACCACGATAGCGGCTGCGTACGCCGGCGCACTGCGATATCGACCAGCGCCTGATCAGGCAGGTCGAACAGCGGCGAGCGCAGCACGCGCGCCATGGACAAGTCGTGCCGGGGCGACACCAGCACGTCGAGCAGCGCGATCACGTCCTGCACCTCGCAGCAATCGATCAGCGCAGTCTTCTCGCCCACATGCGCCGGCACCTGCAGGGCGCGCAATGCATCCTGCAACGGCAACAGGCTGGCCCGACGGCGCGACAACACCATGACGTCCGAGGGACGCAGGCCGTGCGCCAGTGCCTGCGCGATCCAGCCGGCGACCTGGCGCGCCTCGAGGTTGCGCAAAGTCTCCTCGGGCACCTCACGCGGCTGGGTCAGGCTGTCACGCCAACACGATTCGGCCGAGGACGCGTCCCATGCAGCGCCGGAGTGCGCTGTTGCCGGGCGCTCGCGTTTGATGGCCGGCAACTGCAGCACCCGTCCCACGTCGGACGCGTCGGTGGTATGGATGCGGAACCCGTCATAGCCGTCGTTATCCCGCGCCGCCGCCATCACCGCGTTGACGGCGTCGAGCACCGCCGGCGTATTGCGCCGGGTATGGTCGCAACTGAGCAGGTCGCCGCCGAGCCCCTGCACCACGAACTGCTGCGCGGCGCGGAACACCTGCGGCTCGGCGCGCCGAAAACGGTAGATGCTTTGCTTGGGGTCGCCGACGATGAACACGCTGGGACGGTTACCCGAGGCGCCCGCGTAACTGCCCAGCCAGGACACCAGCGCCTGCCACTGCAGCGGATTGGTGTCCTGGAATTCGTCGATCAGCAGGTGGCGCACATGGGTGTCGAGGCGCTCCTGCACCCAGCCGGCCAGCTCCGGATCGGACAGCAGCGTCATTGCCGCACGCTCGACATCGGTCATGTCGACCCAGCCACGCTCACGCTTGAGCACGGCAAAGGCGTCCACCATCACCCGCGTCAAAGCAGTCATGCGCTGCTGGTAAAGCCAGGCGCCATGGTGATGTTGCGCACCGCACAATTCGGCCAGCTCCGCCGCAGCCTCCTGCGCGGCTTCGAACTTGACAAGGTGGTGGGTCAGGCGGTCTTCTCCCGCGACGAACAACGCCTTGCGCAGCGCCGCCAGGCATTGCACCGCAGCATCGGTTGCGTCCGCTGGCGACGCCTCGCACAGGGCAACGGCGTCGGTTATGGCCTGGGCGGCTTTTTGCGGCGTCTTGTTCGTTTCACGTGCCAGCACACCGGACCATGCGCGCCAGCGCGCCTGCGCAGCCGCCGAGCGCAAAGCGTCTGCCGGCGCGTCGAGGCCGGCCAGCGCCGGATAGACATCGTGGAAGTGGCGCACCGACGCCGCTACCGTACCGGCGGCGTCGGCGCGTGCGAACTCAATGCGTTTGTCCAACGCCACCCCAAGCGCTTTTTCGGTCTGGAACCGCCCGTGCTCGCGGACCACAGCCTCGAAGTCCGCCTGGCGCGGCGGTTGCTCCAGCAATGCCTGGTAGAACCGGCGCCAGACCAGCGCCTTCGCCGGCGCATCGTCTTCCAGCAGTTCATATTGCAGCGGCAGTTCGAGTTGCTGCAACACGGCGATCGGGGCGGCCCGCAACAGTGATGCAAACCAGCTGTGGAAGGTGCGAATCTGCACCGGTCGCGGGCACTGCAGTACCGCGCGGTACAGGCTCGCCAGGCGCTGCACCTGCGCCTGCGCCGCGCCAGCATCGCTCGGGACCGTCACGCCGCGGCTGCGCAACTCCTGCATCAACTGCTCCGGGCTGGCCGTCGAAAAATCCTCCAGCCAGTGATACAGGCGTTCGCGCATTTCACTGGCCGCACGCTTGGTGAACGTGATGGCCAGGATCTGGTGCGGCTGGACCGACAGCGATGCGTGCGCACCGTTCATGCCGTCCATGCCGTCGAACAAGGCGCGCACGATCCGCGACACCAGCACCCAGGTCTTGCCGGCACCGGCGCAGGCCTCGACCGCCACATGGCGCCGCGGATCGCAGGCGATCGCGTAGAAACCCGCGGCGTCGATGTGCCGGGCGTTGTGTTCGTAGGCCGCAGAGCCTTGCGCCTCAGGCATGGTCGGCCCCGGTCAATGGCGGGGAGGCGTCACGCCAGAAGTCCTTGCGGCACAAACCCCGGGCCGCACAGTAGTCGCAGGCAGAGCCGGCACCCAGCGCCGGCAAGGCGGCACCGTCCGCGATGCCCGCCATGTCGTGCCCGATGGCCATCACCAGCTGGTCGCGCCACTGCACCACATCGGGCATTTCGAATGCCTTGGTCGCATCCGACTCCGCCACATTGAGGTACATCGCGCCGAGCGTGTCGTCCTCCAGCAAGGCGCCGTAGAAGGCGAGCTGGGTATCTTCCCCCGGATGCCGGATCCGCTCCTGCGTCTTGGTCCGCCCCTCGGTCTTGTAGTCGATCACCAGCGCACTGCCATCGGCCAGCGTGTCGATCCGGTCGATGCGACCGACCAGTGTCAGTTGACCCAGCGGCATGTCCCGCTTGACCTCGGCGGCCCGGTAGCGGGCGCCTGTTGCCTCGTGATCGGCCAGCCACTGCAGGTACGCGACCCGGACCTGTGGCCAGGAGGCCGCAAACGGCAGGAACTCGTTAGCCGCCAGCGCCAGGTCTGCCGTCGCCCGTTCGGCGGCCTGGTCGAGCATGGCACTGCGCCCGGTCGCCGACACCGTGGGTGTTTCGGCCAGTGCCTCGTGAAAATAGCGTAACACCAGGTGCAGCCAGTTGCCGAAATCGCGCTTGCCCAGTTCGGTGTCCAGCTCGTCGGACTCCTGCAGCCGCAGCATGCGCAATGCGAAAAAGCGGTAAGGACACCGGCGCAGGTCTTCATAGGCGCTGGCCGACAACTGCGACACCGCCAGAGCGCTTGCCACAGGCGCCGGCATCGCGCCGACCTGCGCCAGCAGCGACCGGATCGGCCGCGGATCGGGCGCCAGTTCCGGCACATCCAGTCGCAGTAGCTGCACCAGCACGCTGGGCAACAACGATTCACCCGCGTCGCCTGCGCGCCACAGGATGTCCACATGCGCCGCGCCGAGCGCGTTGTGCCATGACGCGGCAATGGCCTGGGCAAGGTGTTCACGCGACGGCAATCCCAGCAAGGCGCGCTGCGCCGGCGTCCACAGCCCCGGCAGGTCGGGCGATGCGCTCAGGTTGTTTTCGTCGCAGCCCGGTATCACCACCGCGGCCATGGGTCGGCCCAGCAGCTGGCTCAACGGCAACAAAACCACTTGCTCCTGTTCCGGATGGGGCGGCACGAAGCTGCCCGCCTCCAGCACCTGCCCGGCCCACGCGGTGAACGCGCCCAGCGACATGCGTTGCGCCGCCTCGGCAAAGTCATCACCGGCGTGCTCATGCAGGTGCAGCGCATCGATCACGGCCTGGCCCGCAGTGTCCTGCAGCAGCGGCGTCCACTGGCCCGCCGACTGCAGCGCCGCACGCAGGGCGCGCAACCAGGCTGCCAACGGTCGCGCGGCCTGCAAGGCAGCCCGCACCGATTCGATGCAACGGCTGGTATCGCCGTCGATCACAACGGCGCGCCAGTCACGCACGCCGGCGCGCCGCAGATCCGCCTCCAGCTGGTCGACGTCATCCGAGGCCATCGCAGGCGCCTGCTTGGCCCAGTCGAGCACGGCGTCGGCGCTGGCATCCCATGCCGCCGCGCGCAACAGGCCCACAATCGCGCCCGCCGCACGCGTGGTGGACAAGGTCCAGCCGGTCTCATCGCGCACACGCACGCCATGCTCGGCCAGCAAGGCCCGCACGCGTCGGGTCAGCACCCTGTCCTGGGCCACCAGGGCCAGTGGGGCCCGGCCGCAAGCGAGATGGTCCAGTACGCAGGCCGCGGCCTGTTCGGCCTCGTCCTCGGCATCGCTGGCACGGCGCAGCACCAGCCGGCCGGGCTCGGGCGTGGTGCCCAGGCGCAGCGCAACTGCGCGCTCCCCCCAATGTTGCTGCAAGGCGGCCAACAACGGATCGTGCTGCAACCCCTCGACCAGCACCAGCAGGTCGGCCTGTGCCTCAAACAGACTGTCGGTCGGATACGCGCCATGGGCCACCCAGGCCAGCGCAATCCGGCCCAGGCGCGATTCCCATTCCAGCAGCGGCGGCACCCCCTGCGCCTGCAATGCCTGCGCCATCTGGTCTCCCCATGCGACCCGCTCGCCGGGTGGCACCGCCGCAGCCAGGGCGGAAATGCTCGACGCGGCCTCCATCAGCTGAACCGCCAGGGGCCCTTGCGGGTTACGCAGGCCGGAACGCTCGAGCATCGACGCCGCCGTCAGCAAGTCCTTGGCGGGGTCTCGCACCAGGTCATCGGCACCGGGCATGAAGCCCGCCAGCGTGCGGCTCCAGTTCATCGTGGTTTCGAAACGCGGCATGAAGCAGGCGCCCGACGCCGCCGCGCCGGCAGTACGTATCCACGCACTGCGGGCAATGCCGATCAGCTGCACATACGGCAGCAATACGACGGTGCGCGCCGGATGCACCTGGCGCACTTCGACCTCACGGCGCAACGCAGCCATGATCCGGTCCCATTCACGCATGCAGTGATCGATTTTCGCTATCTCATTCATTGCGCGGCCCAAGCGGGCAACCGGGTTTGGTTTCTGTCACAATTTCCCCACTTTACCTGTACCGACAGAACCAAGGAAATGCCATGGCCAACGAACTCATCAAACATGTATCAGACGCGTCGTTCGAAGCGGACGTACTGCAATCGTCCAGTCCTGTACTGGTGGATTACTGGGCCGAGTGGTGTGGTCCGTGCAAGATGATCGCCCCCATCCTGGACGAAGTGGCCACCGGCTACGAAGGCAAGCTGCAGGTTGCCAAGATGAATGTGGACGAAAACCGCGATATACCGGCCAAATTCGGCATTCGCGGCATCCCGACCCTGATGATCTTCAAGGACGGGCAACTCGCAGCCACCAAGGTCGGTGCGATGAGCAAGTCGCAACTGACCGCCTTCATCGATCAGCAACTGGCCTGAAACCCGGGCTTTTTCAGCGCGGCAAATCGACGTCTGCCGCAATGTGCCGCTCGCGCCCCGTTGCGCGACCGGTTTTTTTCCTGTCATAATCATTGCAGATCACCGATTCGCAATCCGAATCGGTTCGAGTTCCAGAAATTGGAACCACTGGTCGGGGCCACCCTCTTGCCCCGGTCTGTCCTCCCCCCCCCAGGTCAGCGTTCGCTTCTTCTCACTCCTCCCTTTCGGGTAAATCCATGCACTTAAACGAACTCAAGGCACTGCATGTGTCTGAAGTCCTCAAACAAGCTGAAGAGCTTGAGATCGAAAACACCGGCCGGATGCGCAAGCAGGAGCTGATGTTCGCCATCATCAAGAAACGTGCACGGACGGGTGAGCAGATCATTGCGGACGGCGTGCTGGAGATCCTGCCCGACGGTTTCGGTTTTCTGCGCAGTCCCGATACCAGCTACACCGCCAGTACCGACGACATTTACATCAGTCCCAGCCAGGTGCGGCGCTTCAACCTGCACACCGGTGACATGATCGAAGGCGAAGTACGCACACCGAAAGACGGTGAGCGGTATTTCGCGCTCAACAAGCTCGACAAGGTCAATGGCGGCGGACCGGAGGAAAACAAGCACAAGGTGATGTTCGAGAACCTCACTCCGTTGTTCCCCAAAGAGCAGATGAAGCTCGAGCGCGACATCAAGGGCGAAGAAAACGTGACCGGCCGCATCATCGACATCATCGCGCCGATCGGCAAGGGCCAACGCGCCCTGCTGGTGGCTCCGCCCAAGAGCGGCAAGACGGTGATGATGCAGCATATGGCCCACGCGATCGCGGCCAACTACCCCGACAGCTACATGATGGTGCTGCTGATTGACGAACGGCCCGAAGAGGTCACGGAGATGCAGCGCACCGTCAAGGGCGAGGTCATCGCATCGACCTTCGACGAACCGGCGGCACGCCATGTACACGTGGCCGAGATGGTCATTGAGCGCGCCAAGCGCCTGGTCGAACTTAAAAAAGACGTCGTGATCCTGCTCGACTCCATCACGCGTCTGGCGCGGGCCTACAACAACGTCGTGCCCTCAAGCGGCAAGGTGTTGACCGGCGGCGTGGACTCCAACGCACTGCAGCGCCCCAAGCGTTTCCTGGGCGCGGCGCGCAACGTCGAGGAAGGCGGCTCGCTGACCATCATCGCAACCGCGTTGATCGACACCGGCAGCCGCATGGACGAGGTGATCTTCGAGGAGTTCAAGGGCACCGGCAACTCCGAGATCCATCTGGACCGTCGCCTGTACGAAAAACGGGTGTTCCCGTCTATCCAGCTCAACCGCAGCGGAACCCGCCGCGAAGAATTGCTGTTGGCGCCCGAGATTCTGCAAAAAACCCGCATCCTGCGCCAATTTCTGTACAACATGGACGAGATCGAATCCATGGAACTGGTCCTCAAGCAGATGCGCGCCACCAAGACCAACAACGAATTTTTCGACCAGATGCGCCGCGGCGGCTGACCGTCTTTCTGCACAGTCTAGAACCATGCCATAATCGCAGGCTTTACGCGATACGCGAGAAGTACGTCCGGGGTCATATTTGCGCAGTGGTTTGCGCAAGGCCGGGCGCGGCTGACGCTACTGAAGGAATACACAATGAAAGACGGAATTCACCCCAACTACCGCGAAGTCTGTTTCCAGGACTTGTCGAACAGCTTCAAGTTCGTGACCCGCTCATGCGTCAGCGCCAAGGATAAAATCACGATGGAAGACGGCCGGGAGTTGCCGTTGTACAAACTGGAGACCTCCAGCGAATCGCATCCGTTCTACACCGGCACACAGAAGTCGGTCGATAACATGGGCGGGCGCGTAGAGCGGTTCCGCAACCGCTTCGGCAAGACAGCCGCAAAATAAGCGTCGTTGCACCCGTCAAAAGGGCAGCCCGGGCAACCGTGCTGCCCTTTTGCCTTTTACATCGCTACAGCGTTACATCGTTACAGCCATGAGCGATACAAACCACCGCCAGCCTTGAACCATCCCAGCCCCGCTATCGTTGCCCAAGGTGCAGTGCGTCGCCTGCCCCGACTGGCACTGCTGTTGCTGTGCGTGGCCTATGTCATACCGGGGATGGTCGGGCGCGAGCCCTGGCGCAATGCCGACATGGCCATGTTCGGCTACATGATGGACATGGCCCGCGGCGCCACCAGTTGGCTCGATCCGCAGATGCTCGGCATGCGTCCGAACGCCGACGGCCTGCTGCCCTATTGGCTTGGCGCCTGGGCCGCGCAATGGGGCCCCGCATGGATATCGCCGGTTTTGCTGGCACGCTTGCCGTTTGCTGCGATGCTGGCGCTGACACTGGCCGCCACCTGGTACGCAGTCTACAGCCTGGCCAGTCATCCACGCGCCCAGCCGGTCGCCTTTGCCTTCGGTGGTGAGGCCAATCCGACCGACTACGCACGCGCGATCGGAGATGGCGGACTGCTCGCCCTGATCGCCTGCCTGGGGCTGGCACAACCGTCCCATGAAGTCACGACACATCTGGCCCAGCTGTGTTTTGCGACCCTGACCTTCTACGCCGCAGCCGCGATGGGCACGCGCTTGCTGTTGCCCGGTATTGCGCTGGTGCTCGGCCTGGCCGGGCTGGTCCTGAGCGCGGCTCCCACTTTGGCCGTGCTGTTTGGTGCAGGGGCGTCCCTGCTGCATTTCCTGGCCGCGGAACCGGGGCCAGGCGGCCGGCACCGCGCATTACGCGCGGCCGGCCTGCTGGCGCTGGTCACACTGATGGCCGCTGCGCTCGCTTCCGCGCTGGACCTGTGGAGCTGGCGCATTCTCCTGCCGCAGGACGCCGGCAGCAAGGAATGGAGCAGCCTGGCCCGACTGGTGTTGTGGTTCACCTGGCCTGCGTGGCCGCTGATGTTGTGGACCTTATGGCGTTGGCGCAAGCAGATCCTGACGCAGCAGGTCAGCCTGCATCTGGCACTGCCGCTGTGGTTTGTCGGCATCGCCATTTTTTCGGCTTTGACAACCAAACCGGCAGATCGCGCCCTGCTGCTGGCGCTGCCAGCCATGGCCACTCTGGCTGCATTCGCGCTGCCGACGCTGCGGCGCAGCGTCGCGGCGCTGATCGACTGGTTCACCCTGCTTTTCTTCACCAGTTGCGGAGTCGTCATCTGGGTGATCTGGTTTGCGATGCAGACCGGGGTGCCACGCCAGGCGGCCGTCAACGTCTTCAAGCAGGCGCCCGATTTTCAGGCCAGCTTCGCGTTGCCGACTTTCCTGATCGCGTTGTCAGCGTCTCTGGTATGGGCCTGGCTGGTCAAATGGCGCATCGGCCGTCATCAGCCCGCGATCTGGAAGAGCCTGGTGCTACCCGCAGGGGGCGCCGCTTTGTGCTGGCTGCTGCTGATGACGCTGTGGATGCCGTTGCTCGATTTTGTTCGCAGCTACCAGCTCGTGGTGACCAACATCACGGCCAAGGTCAGCCCTGAAAACTGCCTGCAGGTGATGGAACTCGACCGTGATCAGGCTGCCGCATTGCAGTACCACGGCGGCTTCCGGCTCGAGCCCGAAACGCCGCAGTCGTCGTGCCTATGGCTGGTCGCCGATCCGGAGTTGCTCGCGCAAAGCGGTCGTCAGCCCGATCCCGCGCGCTGGACGCTCGACTCGCCGGTCCGGCGCGCCTCGGGCAAGGGCGACGAGGTCTATCTGTTCCGACGCAAGGATTAGGCCGAAACGGCCTGCACGAACGGCTTTTCCGAAGCAGCGACTGGCCCGATCAGCTGTATCCGATTGGCGGGAAACATGATCGCAAACCGCGATCCCTGACCCGGTTTGCTGTCGATTCGTAACTGGCCGCCATGACGTTGCGCGACATGCTTGACGATTGCCAGACCCAGACCGGTGCCGCCGGTCTCGCGTGACCGGCTGCGGTCCACCCGGTAGAAGCGCTCGGTCAGCCTGGGGATATGCTCGGGCGTAATACCGGGACCACTGTCAGTGACGGAAAACTCTGCGCTTCCGTCGACAGCACGGTTCCACGCCAACACGATCCTGCCGCCATTGGGCATGTAGCGAACCGCGTTGTTGACCAGATTGGCCATGGCGCTGTGCAATTCCATCTGCGAGCCGGCGATCAGGCAGTCGCCGTCCATTTCGAGTTGCAGTTCATGTCCGGGCTGGTTCATCAGCATGGACAGGTCCCGGCCTTCCTGCTCGCATTGGGTCATGACCGTACGCACGTCGACCCACTCATCCATCCGCGGCAAGGGGCTGCCCTCAAGCCGTGACAAGGTGAGCAGGTCGCTGACCAGCGTCTGCATGCGCTGTGCCTGCTGCGACATCATCGCCAGATAACGCTGGCGCTCCGGACCTTCGAGCGGCAGGTTCTGCATGGTCTCGACGAAGCCGCTAAGCACTGTTAACGGTGTCCTGATCTCATGGGACACATTAGCCACGAAGTCGCGTCGCATCGCTTCTGCCTGTTCCAGCGCGGTGACGTCGCGCGACATCATCAGGCTACGCCCCGCGCCATACGGATGCAAATGCACCGACAGGCGCACCGGACGGCTGCTGCTGCTGGCTGGACCGGGAATCACCACATCGTGTGTGAAATCGGCACGCGCCAAATAGGCGGAAAACAGCGGATCGCGCACCAGATTGGAAATCTGCTGCAGCACATCCCGCTTTTGATCGAATCCGAAATGGCCTGCCGCGGTCTGGTTGCACCATTCGATGCAGCCTCGTGCGTCGAGCAGCACGACGCCATTGGGCGATGCCTGGATCGCGGACAGGAACTCCTGCAGGCGCGCTTCGCTTTCGTGTACCTGGCGATCGCGTAAACGCAGCAATCGCCGCACCCGGTCGGCGGTCTCACCCCAGTACCCGGCAATCACCGGCGCCTGACGGGTGTCGCCTTCGCGCAGCCAGTGGCGCAGCGACTGACCCCGTCGCAAGTCGATCAGCACCCACACCACGCTGGCACAGACGATGCCAAAGATGGCGCCATGGTCCCGGGTCGCCAACGGCATCAAGCCGGCACCCAGCAGACCTCCGGCAAGTTGAAACAAGAAAAACCTGAATGCGCGCCGGATCATCTGCCAATTGTGAAGTCGTCTGCTTCAGCTCGGCTGCGACTGCGACAGCGACTGCGTCAATGCCGTCAACCGGTAGCCCACGCCACGCACGGTCTCAACCATCACGCCGGCCTCTCCAAGCGCCTCGCGCAGACGCTTGACATGCACGTCCACGGTGCGCTCTTCAATGTAAACATGGTCACCCCACACCTTGTCGAGCAACTGGCCGCGGCTGTGCACCCGTTCGGCATGGGTCATCAAGTAGTGCAGCAATTTGTATTCGGTGGGGCCGAGCTTGAGCATCCGGCCCTCAAACGTCACCCGGTGCGTGGCTGCATCGAGCCGCAGGCCGGCGATGGTCACGCTATCGGTGGCATGCTCCGGCGCGCGGCGGCGCAATACCGCCCTGATGCGCGCCAACAACTCCTGCGTTGAAAAAGGCTTGGTGATGTAGTCGTCGGCACCCGCATCCAGGCCCGCCACCTTATCCGGCTCGTCGCCCCTGGCGGTGATCATCAGAATCGGCACCAGCTTGACGCGCGGGTCACTGCGCCACTTGCGGGCCAGCACGAGCCCGCTCTGGCCTGGAAGCATCCAGTCGAGCAGAATGGCGTCCGGCAGCACTTCGTTGATCTCCCTTTGGGCGCCTTCACCGTCGGCCACCCAAATCGGTTGAAAGCCGTTGTGACGGAGATTGACGGAGATCAGTTCGGCAATTGCCGGCTCATCTTCCACTATCAGGATGCGTGGCAATTTGGCCATGGTTTGGTTGCCTCTCACGCGCTCAGCGCACCACCGACTCGATCTGCTCCATCGGCGTATGGCGCACGTCAGCACCCTTGACGACGTAGATCGTGAATTCGGCGATATTCTTGGCATGGTCACCAATACGCTCGATGGCCTTGGCCAGAAACAGCAGGTCGAGGCTGGGCGATATGGTGCGCGGGTCTTCCATCATGTAGGTAATGAGCTTGCGCACGAAGCCGTCGAACTCTCTGTCGATCGCGTCATCGTCCTTGAGGATCGTGAGCGCGATGTTGGCGTCCAAGCGCGCAAAGGCATCGAGCGACTTGCGCAGCAGCGATGACGCCAGGTCGGCCGCCACCCGCAGCTCGCTTGCCGGCAAGGCCCGCGCAGCGCCGCTCTCGATGATCGACTTGACCATGCGCGCGATCTTGTCGGCTTCGTCGCCGGCGCGCTCCAGATTGGCCGTGGTCTTGGAAATCGCGATCAACAGGCGTAAGTCACGCGCGGTGGGCTGGCGCCGGGCGATGATCGACGACAGGTCATGGTCGATCTCGACCTCCATGTTGTTCACCTGCGACTCGGTTGCCGTCACCTGATTGGCGAGTTCGACACTGAATTGTGAGAGGGCCTGTATGGCTGTGCGGATCTGTGCCTCCACGAGGCCGCCCATTTTCATGACCTGGGTGGAAACACCCGTCAACTCGCTGTCGAACTGGCTCGATAAATGTTTGTCGCTCATGGTTTTTCCCCGGGTTTGCAGGTCTGCTATCCGAACCGACCCGTAATGTAGTCTTCTGTTTCCTTGCGCGACGGCTTGAAAAATATCTGCTCTGTCGCGCCGAATTCCATCAGGTCGCCCAGATACATGTAGGCCGTGTAGTCGCTGCAGCGTGCGGCCTGCTGCATGTTGTGCGTCACGATCACCACCGTGTAGTCGGTCTTGAGCTCGGCGATCAGCTCTTCCACCTTGGCGGTCGAAATCGGGTCCAGCGCAGAGCATGGCTCGTCAAGCAACAGCACCTCGGGTTTTATCGCAATACCGCGTGCAATGCACAGGCGTTGCTGCTGACCACCCGAGAGGCTCGATCCATTTTGGTTGAGTTTGTCCTTGACCTCGTCCCACAGGGCCGCCTTGCGCAGTGCCCATTCGACCCGTTCGTCCATGTCGGTGACGTTGAGCTTGTCGAACAGGCGCACACCAAAGGCGATGTTGTCGTAAATCGACATCGGGAACGGCGTTGGCTTCTGGAACACCATGCCGATCTTGGCGCGGATCAGGGCCACGTCTTTCTTCGAGGTCAGCAGATTCTCGTTGTCGATAATGATCTGCCCCTCTGCCCGCTGCTCAGGATACAACTCGAACATGCGGTTGAAGACCCGCAACAACGTGGACTTGCCACAACCGGACGGACCAATGAAAGCCGTTACCTTGTTCTCAGGGATCTCCAGGTTGATGTCCTTGAGGGCCTGGAACTTGCCGTAGTAAAAATTCAGGTCCTTGACGGATATCTTCGACGTTTCCTGAATAGGGGTTTCGGTAATCATGTTGGACAGCTGGATAATTTTGAAAGTTGTTCGAATGTCAAAACGCGGTGGCGTCTACTTCGCACGGGTAAATATGCGGGCCGCGATATTCAGCGCCAACACAGCCATCGTGATCAGGAACACGCCGGCCCAGGCCAGCTTCTGCCAGTTCTCGTACGGGCTCATCGCGAACTTGAAGATCGTCACCGGCAGGCTGGCCATCGGCTCGTTGAGACTTGAGGTCCAGAATTGGTTGTTCAACGCGGTGAACAACAACGGGGCGGTTTCCCCAGCAATACGTGCCACCGCCAGCATGATGCCGGTGACCACGCCCGCGCGCGCCGCCTTGAGCGTGATGCTCAGAACCACCTTCCATTTTGGGGCCCCCAGCGCATAGGCCGCCTCACGCAGTCCGGAAGGAATCAGCTGCAGCATGTTCTCGGTGGTCCGGATCACCACGGGGATCACAATCAAGGCCAGGGCTATCGCACCGGCCCAGCCGGAGAACGACCTGAAGCGCACGACGATGACGGCGTATACAAACAGGCCGATGACAATGGACGGCGCCGAAAGCAGGATGTCGTTGACAAATCGTGTCGTGTTTGCCAACCACCCTTTGGTCTCGAACTCCGCCAGGTAGATGCCCGCCAGGATGCCAATGGGCGTGCCAACAAAGGTGGCCAGCATTACCATCAGGAAAGACCCATACATGGCGTTGGCCAGGCCACCCACGTCGTTGGGCGGTGGTGTCATTTCCGTCAGCGTGTCGAGCGTCAGGCCGCCTATGCCCAGGCGCACGGTTTCAAACAGGATCCAGAACAACCAGAACAGACCGAAGGCCATGGCCATCAGCGACAGCGTCAACGCAATACGGTTGACCAGCTTGCGCCGCGCATAATGCGACGCGCGCGTGTGCTCGATTGCAGCCTGCTGTAACAGGCGTTCGCCAGTCATCATGTCCGCGCCCCTTCGTTTTTCTTGAGCTGTGAGAGCAGCACCTTGGACAGGGTGAGCACAACGAACGTGATGAAGAACAGTACCAGCCCCAGGTACATCAGGGCCGCCTGATGCAAGCCGGGTCCCGCCTCGGCAAACTCGTTCGCGAGCGCGGACGTGATGCTGTTGGCGGCCTGGAACAGACTCAGCGAATCCAACTGGTTGAAGTTGCCGATCACGAACGTGACCGCCATGGTCTCTCCGATGGCCCGCCCCAGACCCAGCATGACGCCGCCGATGACGCCTGCCTTGGTATAGGGCAGCACGACCTTGGACACCACCTCCCAGGTGGTCGAACCCAGGCCGTAGGCCGATTCCTTGAGCAAGGTCGGCGTGACCTCGAACACATCGCGCGTGACCGCAGCGATGAATGGAATGATCATGATGGCCAGAATGATGCCGGCCGACAGAATGCCGATTCCCACCGGGGGACCGGAAAACAACGCGCCCAGGACGGGCACGTCGCCAAAATAACCTTGCAGCGGCTGCTGCACATAGGTGGACAAAATGGGGCTGAACACCAGCAAGCCCCACATACCATAGACGATCGACGGCACGGCGGCGAGCAGTTCGATCGCGGTGCCCAGTGGCCGCTTGAGCCAGGCCGGAGAGAGCTCGGTCAGGAAAAGCGCAATGCCAAAACTCACCGGCACCGCAATCAGCAGCGCGATGAACGACGTCATCAGGGTGCCGTAGATCATCACCAGGCCGCCAAACTCTTCCTTGACCGGATCCCAGGTGGTGTTGATCAGGAAACCAAGACCATATTTTTCAATCGCCGGCCAGGCACTGACCGTCAGTGACGCGAGGATGGCGAATAGCGTCACCAGGGTAAATATGGCCGCACCTTTGGCAAGCCAGCCAAAGATGCGGTCCGCCATCGGTCCGGAACGGGCAGATTTCATGGGAGGAGGCCTTGTCGTGACACGCCGGCGCACCATGGCAACCGGAGCAAGCGACCCTGAGGTCGGAGAAAGTGTAGTTGACAAGTGCCCTGCTCCCAAAAAACGGTGGCCGCTTCAGATGACCGTACTTACTTCAACGCAACCGGTTTGCCGGATGTGTCGGTGACCTTGCTCCAAGCCTGCTCGACCGCGCTGACCACCGAGTCGGGCATCGGAATGTAGTCCAGATCAGCTGCGATCTTGTCACCGCTCTTGTAGGCCCAGGTGAAGAACTTGAACGCCTCGGTCGCGTTGGCGGGGTTTTCCTGCTTCAGGTGCATCAGGATGAACGTCGCCGTCGAAATAGGCCAAGCATCCTTGCCCGGCTGGTCGGTGATCAACTGATAAAACGACTTGCTCCAGTCCGCGCCGGCAGCCGCGGCCTTGAACGTGTCATCGCTCGGCGACACATAGATGCCATCGTGGTTCTTCAACTGCGTATAGGTCATCTTGTTTTGCTTCACATACGCGTATTCGACGTATCCGATCGAGTTCGGCAGGCGGCTGACGAAAGCGGCTACGCCCTCGTTACCCTTGCCACCGGCACCGACTGGCCAGTTCACGGCCGTTCCCTGGCCGACCTTTTCCTTCCACTCGGGGTGGACGCGGCTGAGGTAATTGGTGAAGTTGAACGTGGTGCCCGAACCATCAGCGCGGCGCACTGGGGCAATCGCGACATCCGGCAAAGCCAGGCCCGGGTTCAGTGCCACGATGGCAGGGTCGTTCCACTTGGTGATCTTGCCCAGGTAGATGTCACCGAGTACCTGACCGTCGAGCTTCATCTGGCCCGGCGCAATACCCTTGATGTTCACGACCGGCACCGTGCCGCCGATCACGGTCGGGAACTGGAACTGGCCTTTGCTCTTGAGCACTTCATCAGTCTGCGGCATGTCGGAGGCACCGAAATCGACCGTCTTTGCGTCGATCTGCTTGATGCCGGCACCGGAACCCACCGACTGGTAGTTGACCTTGACGCCGGTGGCCTTGTTGTACTCTGCGGCCCACTTCGAATACACCGGGGCGGGGAAGCTTGCGCCTGCACCCGTGATGCTTTGAGCGCCGGCGGCGGACAGGAAAAGCGCCGCGGCAACGGCCGTGCTGCTGACAAGAACGGGTTTGAAGCTGAATTTCATGGAGGGTCCTTTGCAAAAATGACGGAACGGTGTGTCAGATATTTCATCTGCTCAGGTCCAACTTTAAGAACCTTATGTGACGACTCTGTGACAGACGCCCCAAATTGCGCCGAAATGCCGACCGGCATCGCTTTGACCCGGCATTCAGGCTAGCCATGGGCAATCACGGCTTGATGCAGCGTCGTGGCCGGTGTTGACGCCTTCAAGGCGCGAGCCGAATTGATCGCTTTCAGCTACTGACATTTGAAGGCCTCCGGCCTGAAAATGTAACAACTCTGGACAGGCAATAGAATGAAAAATAAACTGAAAATTCCACAGCATCACCTAGGGTAAACGTGAATAAACACCTCGCAAATCTCCAAAGCGGCTATCAGGACCTGATGGATCGATATGGCGTTGACGACCCGATGGTCGTGAACCTGAAGGCCGAGATCGATCGCCATGAAGCGGCCGCCCACAGCGCCGACCTGCTTGAACGGCGCAACCCGTTGTCCCGCACTGGCTCCTGGAACCGTGTATCGCGCGGAGCCGAACTGGCGGCCTGACAGAGCGCCACCAGCAGGCAACACGACACAAATTGCTGCTGCGCAAATGCCGCAACCCGTTGGCCAAAAATGGCATCTTCACGCCCTTTAGCCCGCGCATATCGGATACGCGTGCCACGCAAACCATGAAAAAAGACGACAAGCGGATTCGACCGGACACGGAAACCGAACTCAAGCTCGCCCTGCCAGGCAACGAGCCGGCAGAGCTGTTGCGACGCCTGTCCAACGCCGCCGTGCTCAAACGGCGCAAGCCGGTTCAACAGCAGCTTTACAGCATCTACTTTGACACGCCCGAGCAGTTGCTGGCACAGCACGAGGTTGCGCTCCGCGTGCGGCGCATCGAACAGGTCGGCGCACCGCATTGGGTTCAGACGCTCAAGACGGGCAAGCGGGGACATTCCGCGTTAAGCCGGCGCGGCGAATGGGAATCGCCGGTGGCGGGTCCTGCGCTGGAATACGCCGCGCTCCCCACCACCGCCTGGGCACGGCTGGATCCAGACGGTAAGGTGCAAGCGACTCTGGGCCCCTGTTTCGAGACCGACTTCAACCGCACAATCTGGCTGGTGCGCCGGCGCGACGGAAGCGCAGTTGAAGTGGCGCTGGACATCGGACATGTAGCCAGCGGCGACAACAAGACCGCCATCTGCGAACTCGAACTCGAGCTCAAGGCCGGCCCGGCAACGGCGTTGTTCGACATCGCGCTACAGATTGCGGCCACGGTGCCCGTGCTGCCGCTGGCCATGAGCAAGGCGCAACGCGGATTTGCATTGGCGACCGGCGCGGTCGATGCCCCCGTGCCGGCCAACCCGCCTCGCCTGCGGGCCGACGCGTCGCTGCGCGACACCGCGCGAACGGTCTTGCGCGAAATGTTCGGGCAGTTCACCGCCAATCTGGCCGCGATGCGCGGTTCGGACGACCCTGAGATCGTGCACCAGACGCGTGTGGCCTGGCGCCGGTTCAAAAGTGCCCGCCGATTGTTCAAGCCTGTGCTGGCCACGATGGCAACGCCCGACTGGAAAGCCCTCGATCCGCTGCTGGCTTTTCTCGGCGAGCTGCGCGACCTCGATGTCGCCCACACAGAAACCTTGCCGCCGTTACGTGACGCCTATGTAGCGCAGGACGCCGTACATGCCAGCACATGGGACACCATGCTGTTGTCGCTGGCACAGGCCCGTGACATGCAGCGCACGTCCGTGCGGTGTGCGCTCGAACAGCCGTCCGTGGGACTATGCCTTTTGCAGACCACCCTGTGGCTGGAGCTGCCACCGCCGGAGCCTGACACGGCAGGGAATGAGCCGGCCCTGCGGCGCTGGGCTGATCGCCGCACGCGCCGTCTGCACGAGCGCTTGAAGCTGGCCAGTAACCACGCGAGCGACGCGCAGTCGTTGCACAATGTGCGGCTTCTGGCCAAACGCACCCGTTACAGCATCGACGCGCTGCGCGGTATGTTGCCGCGACACACGGTTCGCAAATGGTATCGGCAGGCCGTGAGCCTGCAAAAAAAGATTGGTGCGGACCGGGACCTCGACCAAGCCATCGCCCTGCTGACGGGCAATGACACACCGGCCGATCTAGTCGCTTTCCTGCGAGGCGTAGTGGCGGGTCGTCGCAACTAATTGAAACGCGCGCTCCGGCATGACAAGCCCGTACGTGCGGGTGGTATGCTGGCATAAACAGTAACGGCAGGTCCATGCAAAACGGAACACGGCTGGCAGCAATCGACCTCGGCTCCAATAGTTTTCGACTCGAGATCGTCCGGTTGGACCACGGGCATTTCGAGCGCACCGAATACCTCAAGGAAGCCATTCGCCAAGGTGCAGGAATGGACACCGACCGCAATTTGAGTCCGCAAGCGATGCAGCGGGGCTGGGATTGCCTGGCCCGCTTTGGCGAACGGCTGTCGGGCTTCGAGCGCACGCAGGTGCGGGCAGTGGCCACGCAGACATTGCGCGAGGCACGCAATCGCGACGCCTTCCTCGAACGTGCTAACCAGATCCTCGGCTTTCCGATCGATGTGATCTCAGGGCGAGAAGAAGCTCGCCTGATCTACCAGGGCGTGGCCAAGATGCTGCCCCGATCGTCCGAGCGGCGGCTGGTTGTCGACATCGGTGGTCGCTCTACCGAGTTGATTGTCGGCAAGGGGGCCGAACCAAGCCGGATGGAATCGTATCGGGTCGGCAGTATCGCTTGGTCGACACGTTATTTCCCCACTGGACAGTTCAACAAGCGTGCATTCCAGATGGCGGAGATCGCCGCCAAGGCCGTATTGGACGAAGCGCTCGATACCTACGGCGCCGGCACGTGGGACGCCGCCTATGGATCAGCTGGAACCATCGGCGCCGTCGGTGACATCCTGGCTGCAGCCGGCAGACCCACCACCATCATTACCCAGCAGGACCTGGACTGGTTGCTGACACGGCTGCTCGATGCTCAACACGCGGATCGGCTGCGACTGCCCGGCATGAAGGAAGACCGACGCAGCATCATTGCCGGTGGTGTCAGCATCCTGCGTGCTATTTTTGACCTGCTGCGCATCGACCACATGGTGACCGCCGATGGCGGCCTGCGCCACGGCTTGCTCGGCGACCTGGTCGGCACGGCCGACAACCATTTCGATGTGCGAACCGCATCGGTGCAACGGCTGATGACCAAGTTCGGCGCCGACGCTGCGCATGCGCAACGTGTCGAAGACGTGGCGACGCTGCTGTTTGCGCAGTTGATGGACGAACTGCCGGAGCATCCCGGCTCCGAGCGCGATCGCAATACCCGCAAGCTGCGTTGGGCCGCGCAGTTGCATGAGATCGGTGCGCACATCTCGCATAGCGACTACCACAAGCACGGCGCCTACATTTTGGACAATGCCGACGCGACCGGCTTTGCGCTGCCCGAACTGCACCGGCTGAGCCTGTTGGTGCTCGGGCAAAGGGGCAAGTTGCGCAAACTCGATGCCGACTTCGACGACACCGATCTGGTTCGGCAATTGCTCACGCTGCGGCTGGCGATCATTCTGTGCCATGCGCGCCGGGAACCCGATACCGCCGGGCTCAAGCTCATGCCCCACCCGCAACAATCGCGTGGCTTCGTGCTGACCAGCCGCCCGGGCTGGTCGGAGGCCTATCCGCAGTCTGCCCACCTGCTGCGCGAGGAAATGCTGGCATGGCAGAAGACACCCTGGTCGCTGGTGGTAACCGACAGCTGAACACGGCATGCGCCGGCCAGGCGGTGCATGCGGCGGCCGCTCCGGTATCAGGCTTCCGCTTGTTCGACGTCTTGCTGCAACTTCGCCAGCGCGCCCGGATAGAGATCATCGAGCGCTGCCCGCGCCATATCCTGCATGATCGCGCTCAAGGCGTCGGCAACGACATCGGGCTCTGCGCCATGCATCTCCCAAACCTGCTCCAGCGCATGCACATGGTCGGCCACCGTCTTGCGCGCCAGTTCGCGCCAGAACTCTGGATAGATGCGTTGTTGCCACTCGCCACGCCCGCGCCCATAGTGCGCCAGCGCAAGGTAGCGCAGCAATGCGTTTGCGGCCTGCTGCTGCAGGAATGCGGCATCCCATCGGATGACAGTCTGTGATCGCCTGCGCATCGTATTGAAGCCGCGCGCCAGGCCGACGCCGCCAAAGGCGCCGAGCACGGCGCCTGTCAGCATGCCGGCACCAAACGACAGGCCACCTACGGCCAGATCGGTGGCCACACCGGTCAAGGCGCCCGACATGGCGCCACCGAGCAGTGCCGCACGGCTTTCATCGACCGGCGCATCGACCTGCACGTCACGCGCCAACTGCTCGACCACTTCGACCGCCGCCTTGCCTTCGAGCCCGTGGATGGCGATCAATTTCTGCATGCTGTCCTGCAACCCCGCCTCCAGGCGCGCGGTCATCGACTTCATGGCAGCAACCTGAACGCCACCTTGCTTGCCACGCACGAGACCAGTCAAGCGCATGGCCTTTTCCCGCATGCCCGTAGCCGCCAATGGTTCATGGTCGCACGCGGCCTGCGCCAATGGCTCCGCCAGAGTCCGCATGGCCTGCTCGAATTGCGCCATGCGCCGTTGCTGCCAGGCGATCGACAGGCGCGCAAATGCGCCGCGCTGAGCCGGACCCAGCACCGCATCAACACTGTCGAACAGCGCAAACTCCTGGATCCAGCAACGTGCGAAGGCGTCCAGCGTCAACACCGACTTGACCTGCGACCACTGCTGCAGATGCGTGCGCCAGCGGTCTTCGATATGCTCCTCGGCATCATGCGGCTGACGCGCACCGGTCTGATTCAACAACACGATGACCGGCTTACCGATCCATTCCAGCACCGACAGCTCCGGCGCCAGGTAGCCGGCATCACCCGGCTCCTCGGCCGCATTCACCAGGTACAGCACGACGTCGGCCTGTTCGCGGGTATTGCGCACTGCCAGCTGGTTGAGCCAGAACGTCTGGTCCTGGAACCGGTCCCAGACCTGGGACATGAACCATCCGATCGGATTGCCGTGCTGGCGCAGCCGCTTGGCCAACCGTGCACTGTCGCCAAACCCGGGCGTATCCCACAACACCAGATGGTCGCCCTGCGGCGTGTCGATCAACGGGTACGGTGTCGACTCGAGCGTGACATGCGCGCCGTCGCGCACCTCACCGATCGTCTGCGACAACAAGCTACGCGCCAATGTCGTCTTGCCCGCATTGGTATGCGAGATCAGCGATAGAGAGATGGTTGCGCCGGACATCATGCCGCCGGTACAAACAACGCCGCGTCCATGGCGGCATCAGCCGTCGCCGCGTCCGGCCTGGACAGATCGATGAATACGGGCTCGACCCGTGTCGGTTGCAGCAACTCGCGCCAGGCAATGCGCCGCTGCACGATGCGTTGCGGATCGTCGACCGATCGGGCCTTGAAACTGGTCTCGTCCACCACCACCAGCAGCGGCTGCGCTTTGGAGGCCCGCGCGGCCGCGGCCGCTGCGAATGCGCCATGGGCCTCGCGCTCGGGTGTCGCTGCCAGGTTGAATACCACCACCACCGGCCCCGGCGCGTCGGACAGTTGCGCCAGCGACCGGTCGTCGTCGTCACCGTAGGCGGCCGCAGGCGCGACCCGGACCGCTGCCGCACCGCCGACCAGGCGTGCCAGCAACGTGTCCAGTCCGGCCAGTGCCGCCGGTGTCGGCGTGAAGCCGTAGGGCACGACCTGCACCGGGTTCGGGTCAACGTGAAACCCGCGCAGCAGGCGCCGGAAATACGGCAGTTCAAGCTGCAACGGCAGCCGGCGTATCTGCCGGCCCTCGCGCCACGAGGCGAAAAATGCCAGCAACATGCGCGGCACCACCACCAGCGCCAGCAAGGTCAACGCGGTCAGATGCAACCAATCAGCAGCGTTTACCGAGCCAGGCGCACGCATGGCCTCGATACCAGCCAGGTCGGCCACCGGCGGACCGCCGAACCAGGTACCAGGTGCCAGCACGATGGACAGCACCGCGTGCACCGCGGACGCATCCAGGAAGGTGCTCTCCCAGGTCGCACGGTATTCGAAGGCCAGGCCCCGCAGATACAGACCGGCAATGACGCCCAGCGCCAGCGCCGCGGCCGCAAGATGCAATATGCGCACCGCACGCACCCGGTACAGCGGTGCGGCCGTGCGGCTCCATTCACTGGCCACCGCGCCAAACCAATGGGTCCCCGGAGCACCCAGACGCGAGCGCCCCGCATGCAGGCCGGTCCCAAGATAAGACACCAACCCGACCAGCGGATCAGTGGCGCGCTGCAACAGACCTCGCCACAGCGGGGTTGTCAACGTGAACAGGTAAACCATGATGTTCCACACCAGCAACAGCAGCACCGGCGGCGCCAGTACATTGATACGTTGCGAATTGCCGATCCGGTCGGCCAGCACCCCGGCGGCGAACGCGGCCACGACAATCACGGTTCCGACCCAGGGTCGCCAGGCTAGTGCGCGCAGCGCCTTGTACAGCGGTGCCATGCGCCCGCTCAGCCGATTCAGCGCGTAACGCGCCCGCCGCGCCAGGAACATGTCGGCTGCGGCCTTTTCACCCAATGTGGTCGCGGCCTCATGACTGGCCCAGGCACGATCGGCATCCGTCCATACGGTTCCGGCCTGATCGGCGGTTTCGATGACGCGCACAGCGGTGACATCCAGAGCTTCCGACTCAGTCATGGCACTCCCCGTATCTGGATCCGGTCAGGTAGTACACGCCGCTGACAGGGCTCATGCCGGCTCCATCCCATGGCGCCGCTTGGTGGCGGCCGTGGCCGCTCCGGCCAGAAAATCGAGCAGCGCCCTTGCCGGATCAGGATGGGCACAGGTGGCAGACACCGCAGCCGAAAACAGCGTAATGTGCTGAATCTCCGGCGGCAGGGGACCGAGCACCTCGATGCCCGGCACGCCAAGCAGCTCGCTCAGTTGCTGGAACCCGAGCGCGACATCGCCACGCGCCACCAGCGTGGCAACAGGTACGCCCGGCGGGGCCTGCACGATGCGTGCGGCAATCTGTTGTGTGATGCCCCAGCGTTCGAACAGGGACACCAGGTACTTGCCGCTGGGACCGGTCGAATATCCCACGGTGGCCGCGGCAAGCACCGCCCGGCGCAGCGCATCCTCCGATCCGACGTCAGGGCGCGGCGCGCCGCCGCGCATGGCGATGCCCATGCCCGAACGCACCACATCGACCCGACTGCCGGCCAGCAAGTGGCCGTCGGCCAGCAACTGCTCGATGGCGCTGGCCGCCAGCACCACGATGTCCACCGCTTCGCCGCCCTGCACGCGACGGGCGACATCGACACCACCGGCGCTTTCGAGTTGCACCCCGTAAGAAGTGGCGCTGGTGAACCCGGCGATGAGTTCGGTCAACAAGGCACGCGTCGCCATGGACGACACCATCGTGAGGGAATCAGCGGTCACACCATGCTCCTATTGAATAGACGTCAGCATCCGGGATGGGTACGACAGTCGCGCCGTCAGGTTTGATGTGTCATCGGACGCACGCAAATCGGATCTGCCCGGTTTACCTCCCAATTATCGACGTTAGCGCCAACCGATTCAGGACTCTATGCGTGGCATCAACGGGACGATCAGGTCAGGGGAGATTCCGGTCGCGGCCAGCCTGCCAGGTACAGGCCTTCGAAATAACGGTTACGTACGGCCGGATCAATACCCACGAACAACCGGTCATAGAACGACTCCGAGAAGTCCGGTTGCATGCCACGCAAGCGGGTCAGCGCCAGTGCTGCCTCCTCCTGCCGACCCAGGTTGCCCAGGATCGAGGCCCAGTTCGCATAGACCCAGAACGTGGCGGTCTGGTGCCGCGTTGCGGCCTTGGCCAGGGGTTCGGCCAGATCGAACTGGCCCTGTGCCGCCAGGGTATTGGCATGCATGGTCTGAATGCCCCAGATCAGCGGCCCGATCGGGCTCAGCCGCGTTGCAGTTTCAAAACCGGCAATCGCATCCTGGTGGTGCCCGCACAGAAACCGGACCGACGCCAGCACGTAATGCGCCAGTGAAAAACTGGGGTTCAGCGCTACCGCGATCGCCAGTTCGGTGATGGCCGACGGGTAATCGCCCTGCCCGGCCAGCACCCGCCCCAGCACCAGGTGCGCGACCGGTTCCTTTTCGTCGATGGCCAGCGCGCGCAAGGCGCCGTCGCGTGCCAGCGACAACGCCTGGTGCGGCTCCTCGAAAGCCTGGTGCGAGCCAGTGAAGTGGCTGTAGGCCAGGAACGCATGGGCCGCGGCAAAATGCGGGTCCAATGCGATCGCTTCGATAAACAGGCGCTGCGCCTCGGCACTGGACGCCTTGCTGTATTGCCAGTACTGCCACAAGCCGCGCTGGTACAAATCCCAGGCGCCCAGATTGTCGACCGGCTTGCGCCGCGCCCGTTCCTGCTCCGCCTTGGACAGTTGCGGCTCGATCGCGCCGGCGATGGTCAGTGCGATTTCGTCCTGCAGCTGCAGCACGTCTGCCAGATCGCGGTCGAAACGCTCGGCCCAGACATGGTTGCCATTCGACGCGTCGATGAGCTGCGCCGAGATACGAATGCGCGAACCGCTCCTGCGCACGCTACCGTCGACCACGTGGCGCACGCCCAGTTCACGCCCGACCACACGTACGTCGGGCGATCGGCCCTTGTACGAAAACGAGGAGTTGCGCGCGATCACCATCAACCAGCGGTAGCGCGACAATGCGGTGAGCAGGTCTTCCGCGATGCCGTCGGCAAAATAGGCCTGGTCCGGATCGCTGCTGAGGTTCTGGAACGGCAATACGGCAATTGAGGGTTTATCCAGCACCGCCTCGGCCGCCTGGTCGAACACGCTGTCGAGTGCCTCGCGTTCGTCCTGGATCCAACGGTAGGCCCGTACCGGATGGGCGATGTTCTTCACCCGCTGTTCGCCCAGGTCGTCGAAACGCAGCTCGACCTTGCCCCGCACGGCCCCCTGGACGGCGTCCGACACGGTGATACCCCCGGGTTCGGCCAGGGTCTCGAGCCGCGAAGCGATATTGACGCCATCGCCGAACACTGTCCCATCGGACTTTTCCATCACGTCGCCAAGATGTACACCGATGCGAAAACGCATCTGCTGGTCCTGTGGCAATGTGCGGGCATGCCCGTTGATGGCCTTCTGGATCCCGTGGGCCGCCTCGACTGCACCGGAAGCGGTGTCGAAAACCGCGAACACCGCATCGCCGACCATATTCATGACACGGCCGCCACGCGCTTCGATGTGCGTTGCAAACACTTTGCGCGCCGCGTCAAGGTCCCGCATCGTCGACTGCTCATTGCGCTGCATCAGGCGTGAATATCCTGTCACATCCGCCGCCAGGATGGCGGCTAGTCGTTGTCGGACGCCGGTGTCGGTCATGAAGTTGTACCTCTGCCCTGCCTGCTCTGTCATTGGGCTGAGCGTGCAGCACCCGCAAATGATAGGGGAACGCACTGTGCATGGCAAAGGAAGCCTCGACGGACCCGCCGTGCTCACGGCAGTAACAAGCAGTGACAAGCAATCTCGGCGCCATACGCCATACGCCATACGCTGTGTGCTGCGTGCTGTGCGAATCAAGGCAAAATCGGTCGCGTGGGCTTCTTTTCCTGGCCCACCTATTTTTGGAATATCAGACATGCAACATATTGGATTCATCGGCGCCTCCGGACTCATGGGCCACGGCATTGCCAAAAACCTGCTGGCCAAGGGCTTCAAAGTGTCCCTGACCGTGCACCACAATCGTGAGCGGGTCGCCGACCTGCTTGCAGCCGGCGCGCTGGAAGTCAAGGGACCCGCCGCCCTGGCACAGTGCGATGTCGTGATGCTGTGCGTGACGGGCACGCCCCAGGTTGAGCAGTGCCTGTTGGGCGATGGCGGGCTGCTGGCAACGGCAAAGTCCGGCATGATCGTGATCGACACCTCAACCAGTGAGCCGGAATCGACCCAGCGCATCGGCGCGCTCTGTGCACTCAAGGGCATCACGCTGGTCGACGCGCCGCTGGCCCGTTCCGCGCCGGAAGCCGAACTCGGCAAGCTCAACATCATGGTCGGGGCTGCGCCTGAGATCTTCACCCGCATCGAACCGATTCTGAAGGCTTTCTGCGAGAACATCTTCCATGTGGGTGGGCCGGGCGCAGGGCACACCATCAAGCTGCTCAACAACTTCGTGGCCCAGGCCATCTGCACCGCAACCGCCGAAGCCTTCGCAGTCGGCGCCAAGGCCGGTGTGGACCTGCGTCAACTGGTCAAGGTCATATCCGCCGGCGGCGTCAACTCCGGGTTGTTTCAGGCGATGGCCAAGACGCTTGACGGCGACTTCACCGGACTGACTTTCGAACTCGACAACGCACGTAAGGATGTGCGCTATTACGGGCACCTGGCCGAGATGGTGGTGGTACCGGCACCGGTCGGCCAGGCAGTGCACCAGAGCCTGGTGATCGCCTCGTCACTCGGTCACGGCGCCAAGTATGTGCCGGCGCTCGTCACAGCCCAGGAACAGCTCACCGGCGCAAAGATCACACCGGTGCTCTGAGCACCCCCAGGGGTCCAGCAAAGCTGCAAAGCGACATTTGCTTCAGCGCCGCTTGTTCGGCCCACGCGCGCCTCACTCCAGCCATTTCTGCAGGAATTGCGCCTGGCCCAGCGCCGGGTCGAGTTGGTACGAGGCGAAGCCGTATCGCGCATACAGCTTGTTCGCGCTCTGGTTGCCCGAGAGCACCTCCAGCGTGATCTTGCAGGCGCCGCGCTCACGTGCGATCTGCTCGACCAGCGCTAGCATCTGTTCGCCGATGCGCCGACCACGGTGGCTGGCCGCCACTGCCAGGTCATGCACATTGACCAGCGGCTTGCAGGCAAAGCTGGAGAACCCTTCGATGCAGTTCGTCAGACCCACGACCTGCGTGCCATCGAATGCCAGCACGCTGAAGGCAGTCGGACGCGACGCCAGCGCAGCCACCAGATGCTTCCGCGCATGGTCACTCAGACCTTCGCCCCCACCAGCGGGGTCGCGCGCATACGCGTCAAGCATGGCAACCAATGCCGCTGCATGGGCAGGGTCCTCATAATTGGCGCGCACGATCTTCACACCAGGCCCCGCACCGGACATTTTTTGCTCCGTCATTGCGTCACCGCCAGCGCCAGCCGTTCCGCACAGGTCTGCGCCCGTGTCGGATCCCGTGCCTCAACCATCACCCGCAACAAGGGTTCGGTGCCGCTGGGGCGTATCAGCACCCGGCCGGCATCGCCGAGTTCCTCGGTGACGCACCGGGTTTCTTCCGCCAGCCGCGTATTCGACTTCCAGTCCTGACCGGGCTTGAGCTTCACATTGATCAACACCTGCGGAAACAGCGTCAGGTCGGTCAGCAACTGCGCCGGGCTCCGGCCGCTGCGCACACAGGCCTGCAAAATCTGCAGCGCCGAGATCAGGCCATCGCCGGTCGTGTGCTTGTCCAGCGCCAACAAGTGGCCAGAACCCTCGCCGCCCAGGATCCATTTGTTTTTCTCGAGTTCCTCGAGCACATAACGGTCACCGACCTTGGCGCGCACGAAATGCACACCACGGGCCTTTAATGCCACCTCGACCGCCATGTTGGTCATCAAGGTCCCGACCACGCCCGGTACATGTTCGTCGCGTCCGAGCCGCTCGTCGACCAGCAGATACAACAATTCATCACCATTGAACAGCCGCCCTTGTCCGTCGACCAGTTGCAGACGGTCGGCGTCTCCGTCCAGCGCGATACCGTAGTCCGCCCTGTTGGCCTTCACCGCTTCGACCAGGGCCTGTGGATGGGTGGCGCCGACCTCATGGTTGATATTGAGCCCGTCGGGAGCGCAACCGATGGCAATGACCTCGGCGCCGAGTTCGTGGAACACCATCGGGGCGATCTGGTATGCCGCGCCATGGGCCGCATCGATGGCGATCTTCAAGCCGCGCAACGTCAGTTCGGACGAGAAGGTGCTCTTGCAGAATTCGACGTAACGTCCGGCCGCATCATGGAGCCGGCGCGTCTTGCCCAGCGAGGCGGAGTCGACCCACACCGGATCCTCTCTCAAAGTGGCCTCGACAGCCAGTTCCCAGGCATCGGGCAACTTGGCGCCCTGGGCGCTGAAGAACTTGATGCCGTTGTCAGGGAACGGATTGTGGCTGGCGCTGATGACTACACCGAGCGAGGCGCGTTGCGCGCGCGTCAGGTAAGCCACGCCGGGCGTCGGCAGCGGACCGAGCAACACGACGTCAACGCCGGCAGAATTGAACCCGCTCTCCAGCGCACTCTCGAGCATATAGCCCGAGATGCGCGTGTCCTTGCCGATCAGTACTGTGGGCCGGTCTTCCGAGCGCTTGAGCACCCGTCCCACCGCATGGGCCAGGCGCAGGACAAAGTCAGGCGTGACCGGCGGCTGGCCGACTGTGCCGCGAATGCCGTCAGTTCCGAAATATTGGCGTGTCATTGTTCATTTTTTCCTTGTTGTGTTTTGTTCATGTCGTTGTTATTCGCGTGATCAACTGCCGTTTCCGGGTTCAATTGCATGCAGGACCGCCAGCGCCCGTGCTGTTTCGCGCACATCATGCACCCGTACGATACGCGCGCCCCGCTCTACCGCCAGCAGCGCCGCCGCGACGCTGGGCACCATCCGGGCGTGTATATCGAGCGTGGCCAGGTCAGCCAGCGACCGGCTGGTGGCGCCCGCCAGCGATGACTTGCGCGACCAGCCCGCCAGCACCGGGTAGCCGGCCGTCAGCAATTCGTGTTGCCGCGCCAGCAGGCTGAAGTTCTGTGCCACGGTCTTGCCGAAACCGATGCCCGGATCGATCACGATCCGCTGCGCCGCGACGCCGCGCGCGCGCAGATCCGACGCGGCCCGGATCAGGAAGTCCAGCACCTGCGTCACCACGTCGCCCTGCATCGGCTCGATCTGCATGGTCTGCGGCTCCCGGTGCATGTGCATAAGGCATATGCCACAGGCCGGATAACGCGCCACCGTATCTGCTGCGCCTGCTTGGCGCAACGCCCAGATGTCATTGATGATGTCGGCGCCCAGGTCCAGCACTGCCTGCATCACTTGCGGCTTATAGGTGTCGACCGATACCGGCACACCCATGCCTACGGCCCCGCGCACCACCGGTACGATGCGTTGCAGTTCCTCGGCCAGTGACAGCGGGGCGGCGCCGGGGCGACTCGACTCGCCACCGATGTCGAGTATGTGGGCGCCGTCCTCCAGCAGTTTCTCGCAATGACGCAAAGCGCCATCGGTGCTGGCATGGTGCCCGCCATCCGAGAACGAATCCGGCGTTACATTGACGATACCCATGATGCGCGGCTGCGCAAGGTCCAGTTCGAATCGGGATGTCTGCCAGATCATCGGTAGAACGAAAATGGGGCCGAAGCCCCATGTTGGATATGCGCACCGCCCATCGCCAGGCGGATCAAGCCGCTGTCGGGGCCGGGTCCGCAGCCACTGCAGGCGGTCCGCCCGCGCCACCGCTACTGCCACCACCGGTCGCAGGCGTGCGTGGCATCCAGTCCTTCGGCGGGCGTGGCGGCTTGCCGCTCATGATGTCGTCGAGTTGCTCCATGTCGAGCGTCTCGTACTCAAGCAACGCCTTTGCCATCACGTGCATCTTGTCCTTGTTGTCCTCGATCAGTTTGCGCGCCAGAGAATACTGCTGGTCGATGATACGCCGCACCTCGGCGTCGACCTTCTGCATCGTTTGCTCACTCATGTTCGTGGTCTTGGTCACCGAGCGACCCAGAAACACCTCGCCTTCGTTATCGGCATACACCATGGGCCCCAGGGCATCGGTCATGCCGTAACGGGTGACCATGTCACGCGCAATGTGGGTCGCACGTTCGAAGTCGTTGCTGGCGCCGGTCGTCATCTGGTTCATGAAGACCTCTTCGGCAATTCGGCCACCGAACAACATGCTGATCTGGTTGAGCATGTATTCGCTGTCAAAACTGTAACGGTCTTCCGCCGGCAGGCTCATGGTGACCCCGAGTGCGCGCCCGCGCGGGATGATGGTGACCTTGTGCACAGGATCGCACTTGGGCAGCAAGCGGCCAATCATCGCGTGGCCGGACTCGTGGTAAGCGGTGTTGATGCGCTCACTCTCGGGCATGACCATGCTCTTGCGCTCCGGCCCCATCAGGATTTTGTCCTTGGCTTTTTCGAAGTCTTGCATCTCGACGACCCGCGCATCACGGCGCGCGGCCATCAACGCGGCTTCGTTGCACAGATTGGCCAGGTCAGCACCCGACATGCCAGGTGTGCCACGCGCAATGATGCTGGCGTTGACGTCCTGCCCGAGCGGCACCTTGCGCATGTGCACGTTGAGAATCTGTTCACGGCCGCGGATATCGGGCAGCGTCACGTACACCTGACGGTCGAAACGGCCCGGACGCAGCAAAGCCGCATCGAGGATGTCCGGACGGTTGGTCGCAGCCACGACGATGACACCCACATTGGTCTCGAAGCCGTCCATCTCGACCAGCATCTGGTTCAGGGTCTGTTCGCGCTCGTCGTTGCCGCCGCCCACGCCGGCGCCCCGCTGACGGCCGACCGCGTCGATCTCGTCGATGAAGATGATGCAGGGTGCATTTTTCTTCGCGTTGTCGAACATGTCGCGTACACGGGCCGCGCCCACACCCACGAACATTTCGACAAAATCAGAACCGGAAATAGAGAAGAACGGAACCTTCGCCTCGCCTGCGATGCCTTTGGCCAGCAAGGTCTTGCCGGTTCCGGGCGGCCCAACCAGCAGCAGGCCCCGCGGTATGCGCCCACCGAGCTTCTGGAACCGCTGCGGATCCTTCAGGAAGTCGACGACCTCCTTGACCTCTTCCTTGGCCTCGTCGCAGCCCGCGACATCGGCAAACGTGACCTGGTTCGTGCTTTCGTCCAGCATGCGCGCCTTGCTCTTGCCGAAACTGAACGCCCCACCCTTGCCGCCGCCCTGCATCTGGCGCATGAAATAGACCCAGACGCCGATCAATAACAGCATCGGGCCCCAGCTGACAAGCAGCGTCATCAGCAGTGAACCTTCTTCGCGCGGCTTGACATCAAACTTGACGTCGTTACTGATCAGGTCGCCTATCAGGCCCCGATCGAGGTACGTTGCCGTGGTGCGGATCTTGCGCTCGTCATTCGTGACCGCAATGATCTCGGTGCCGCCCTGGCCCTCCTGGATCAGCGCACTCTTAATGCGTTTGTTGCGCACTTCCTCCAGGAAGTCGGAATATCCCATGTAGCCCGAATTTGCCGCACTGCGGGTATCGAACTGTTTAAAGACAGTAAAAAGCACCATGGCTATGACGAGCCATACGGCGACTTTAGAAAACCACTGATTATTCAAGAAAGGCTCCAATCCTGGGGCAAAAACGAACCCAATGGGTAGCTGGGTATTATTTTAGGCGTTTCAAGGTCAGGGCGACTGTAATAGAGACGCTTCAACCTCTGTTCCAAAGCGGGTTTGTCAATAAACAGCCCCGACGACACTCTGCGTCATGGCTGAACCGCATGTGTCTTGAGACCTATTCCCACCAAAAAGGTTTCAGAAGATTTGTCGCGCGACGCTTTCGGCTTGATCGGCTTGACAAGCTGAAACGATTCCTTGAACAGTTTTACCAGTTGGCTGTAGCCGCTGCTATGGAACACCTTCACCACCAGCGCGCCCTGCGGCTTCATGTGGTGCTGACTGAACTCGACCGCTAGTTCGACCAGATGGGCGATGCGGGCACCATCGGCAGACTCGATGCCGGAAAGGTTGGGGGCCATGTCCGACACCACGACATCGGCCAGGCGCCCTTGCATCAACTCGGCCATCTGGGCCAGAACCGCCGGTTCACGAAAATCGCCCAGCAAGAACGTAGCGCCCTCGACTGGCTCCATCGGCAGGATATCCATGGCGATGATGGTTCCGTTAAGCGCACCGACCGCAGCGCCGCCGCCGACCGCCGTCTTGGGCGACAGGCGGTTGCGCACGTACTGGCTCCAGGCCCCTGGGGCGGAGCCCAGATCCACTACAAGGTGCCCCGGCTTGATCAGGCTCAAGGTCTCGTCGATCTCCTTGAGCTTGTAAGCCGCACGCGCGCGGTAGCCATCGCGCTTGGCCATTTTCACGTAGGGATCGTTGATATGGTCGTTCAGCCATGCCTTGTTGAGCTTCTTGCCTTTGGTCTTGGTCTTGATCGTCATGACTGCATCCGTTGTTCATTGTTCGCGAGGGCGAACCTGCCCCGGCAATCGCACAGACCCGCCTGTTCGCCCGATAATAGCGCTATGCCCCAAATTCAACTCACGCCGGCGCAACGCAAAGAGCACCGCGCCAATGCCCACCATCTCGATCCGGTCGTCATGATCGGCTCCGACGGCTGGACCCCTGCCGTCAAGAAGGAAACCGCATCCGCTCTCGATGCCCACGGGCTGATCAAGGTCCGTGTTAATTCTGACGACCGTATTGCCCGCGAAGCCCTGTTCCGCTCCATCGCCGATGAACTGAACGCCGCACCGATACAGCACATCGGCAAACTACTGGTCTTGTGGCGTCCGGCCGTCGTACGCGAGAAAACGCCCGATGAGGACAGGAAGCCAGGTCCGCGCGACGTCAAGGTGCTGAAATACAGCAAACGCGGCGGCCAGCGGCCAGAGGTCAAGACCTTGCGGGTGCTCGGCAACCAGCGCCTGACAACCGGCGGCCAGGTCAAACGCATCAAGCCGAAAACGGTGAGTATCAAGAAGCGCAGTCAGGATTGAGAGCCTAAGCCGTTGCCGCGGGCCTGGCCAGCTTCCAGAACGCCGCTCCCGCGCACAACCACTGCAGCAACAACATCGCACTGCCCATTCCGTGCCACAGTGGCAGGTTGATGCGCGCGGCAATTCTGGGCGCGACAGCGAACTCGAGCAATAGGGCCAGCACCATGGCGGCGAGCACGAACGCCCGCGCATCGCGCGCCCCGGCACTGTGGCGGCCCGCTGCACCGGTGCGCGACGCCAGAAGCAAGCCGGCGCCCAACACCACCGCAACCATCGATTGCGCGCTGAACAAGGCCGCGGCTGCATTGCCCGCCAAGGCCTTGGAGGGCAACTGCGCAAATAGCGTGGGAACCACCCAGCCGCCCAAAGCGCTCAAGCTGCCCCACCACAGCGCTGCACACCACAGCGGCCAGGCGGCCAGCCATTCAAACGTAGCGGATCGCGACAATTTCAAACGTCTTGGTTCCACCCGGCGCACGCACCTCGGCGCTATCACCCTCTTCCTTGCCGATGAGCGCCCGGGCGATCGGACTGCCGATGTTGACTAGTCCCAGTTTGAGGTCAGCCTCGTCTTCGCCCACGATCTGGTAGGTGACCTTGTCGCCGGAATCCTCGTCGGCCAGTTCCACCGTTGCACCGAATACCACCCGGCCACCGGCGTCGAGCCCGCTGGGATCGATGATCTGGGCCGCAGACAACTTGCCTTCGACTTCCTGGATACGTCCCTCGATAAACCCCTGGCGGTCCTTGGCGGCCTCGTACTCGGCGTTCTCGCTCAGGTCACCCTGGGCGCGCGCCTCTGCGATTGCATTGATGACCCAGGGCCGCTCGACTGTCTTGAGCTTGTGCAACTCGGCCCTGAGTTTCTCAGCCCCGCGCTTGGTGATGGGAATGGTCGTCATGAAGTCTCCGTCCAAAAAATATCAGGGAGCACATGGCGTGTTGCACCACATGCCCCCTGCCAATGGGTTGAAATTATGCCGTGAGTTGGCGGTGCAGTTCCTGCAGCGAAATCACATCGAGTTGATCCAGGTATTGCATGCCCTCCACGGCTGCCTCGGCGCCGGCAATCGTGGTGATCGTCGTGACACGGGCAACCAGGGCCGATGTTCGGATTTGACCTGAATCGGCGATGGCGTTGCGACGCTCCTCGACCGTGTTCACGACCAGCGCGATCTCGTCATTCTTGATCATGTCGACGATGTGCGGGCGACCCTCTGTCACCTTGTTGACTGTCTGGCATTCCAGCCCGGCCGCCACAATGGCCGCGGCCGTACCCTTGGTGGCGATCAGCTGGAAACCCATCGACTTGAGGCCCCGGGCAATCTCGACTGCGCGCGCCTTGTCGGACTGCTTGACTGAAATGAAGGCCTTGCCGGACCGGGGCAATTTTGTGCCGGCCGCGATCTGCGACTTCACGAACGCCTCGCCAAACGTCTTGGCGCAGCCCATCACCTCCCCGGTCGACTTCATCTCCGGGCCCAGGATGGTGTCCACACCGGGGAACTTGACGAACGGAAACACCGCTTCCTTGACACTGAAATAAGGCGGCGTAACCTCGGCGCCGATGCCCTGCGCGTCGAGCGTCTGCCCGACCATGCAGCGTGCCGCAACCTTTGCAAGCTGCACGCCGGTCGCCTTGCTGACGAACGGCACCGTGCGCGAAGCGCGCGGATTGACCTCAAGCACAAAGATCACGTCCTGCAGGACACCGTCGTCATCGGGGATCTGCTGGATCGCAAACTGCACATTCATCAACCCGACCACATTCAGCGCCCGCGCCATGGCGGCGGTCTGCACCTTGAGTTCGGCTACCGTCGCGGCCGACAGAAAATACGGTGGCAACGAACAGGCGGAGTCGCCACTGTGCACGCCCGCCTGCTCGATGTGCTCCATCACGCCGCCGATGAAGACCCGCTGTCCATCACACACCGCGTCGACATCGCACTCGATCGCATCATTGAGGAACCGGTCGAGCAACACCGGAGAGTCATGGGACACTTTGACTGCTTCCCGCATGTAGCGCTCCAGGTCGCGCTGCTCATGCACCACCTCCATCGCCCGGCCACCCAGCACATAACTGGGGCGCACGACCAGCGGATAACCCAACTTCGCGGCCTTCTCGAGCGCATCGGGCTCGGTGCGCGCAGTAGCGTTCGGCGGTTGGCGCAGACCCAGGGTGTTGAGCAGTTGCTGGAACCGTTCGCGGTCTTCGGCCGCATCGATCATGTCCGGACTGGTGCCGATGATCGGCACACCGTTGGCTTCCAGGTCGAGCGCCAGCTTCAGCGGCGTCTGTCCACCGTATTGCACGATGACACCCAGCGGCTTTTCCTTGTCGACGATCTCGAGCACGTCTTCGAGCGTCAATGGCTCGAAATACAGCCGGTCGCTGGTGTCGTAATCGGTGGACACGGTTTCCGGGTTGCAGTTGACCATGATGGTCTCGTAGCCATCTTCACGCAACGCCAGCGCGGCATGCACACAGCAGTAATCGAATTCGATGCCCTGCCCGATGCGGTTCGGCCCACCACCGAGCACCATGATCTTCTTGCGGTCAGTCGGCGCAGCCTCGCACTCGTCCTCGTAGGTCGAATACATGTAGGCGGTGTTGGTCGGAAATTCGGCGGCGCAGGTATCGACCCGCTTGTAGACCGGGCGCACGCCCAGGGTATGGCGCAGCTTGCGGATCACTGTATCGGTGGTCTTGAGCTGGCGTGCGAGACGGCGATCGGAGAAACCCTTGCGCTTGAGTGCGCGCAGTGTCGGGGCGTCAATGTCGTCAAGTGAGCGGCTCTCGAGTTCGAGTTCGATCTTGACGATTTCCTCGATCTGCGTGAGAAACCAGCGGTCGATCTTGGTCAGCGCGAACACCTCTTCGACGCTCATGCCCATAGCGAATGCGTCGCCCACATACCAGATGCGCTCCGGACCCGGTTCACCCAGTTCCTTTTCGAGCACCTCGCGGTCCTGGGTCTTCTCGTTCATGCCGTCGACGCCGACTTCCAGCCCGCGCAATGCTTTCTGGAACGACTCCTGGAAGGTACGGCCTATCGCCATCACCTCGCCGACCGACTTCATCTGTGTCGTCAAGCGCGAGTCTGCGGTCGGGAACTTCTCGAACGCGAACCGCGGTATCTTGGTCACGACATAGTCGATACTGGGCTCGAAACTCGCGGGCGTCGCGCCCCCGGTGATCTCATTGCGCAACTCATCGAGCGTGTACCCCACGGCCAGCTTGGCCGCGATCTTGGCGATCGGAAAACCGGTGGCCTTGGATGCCAGCGCCGACGAACGGCTCACGCGCGGATTCATCTCGATGACCACCATGCGCCCGTCGTCCGGGTTGATCGCGAACTGCACGTTCGAGCCGCCGGTATCCACACCGATCTCACGCAGCACTGCCAGCGAGGCATTGCGCAGGATCTGATATTCGCGGTCGGTCAGCGTCTGCGCCGGGGCCACCGTGATCGAGTCGCCGGTATGCACACCCATCGGATCGAGGTTCTCGATCGAACACACGATGATGCAGTTGTCTGCCTTGTCGCGCACCACCTCCATCTCGTATTCTTTCCAGCCCAGCAGCGACTCCTCGATCAGCAACTCATTGGTGGGCGAAGCCTCCAGCCCGCGCTTGCAGATGGTCTCGAATTCTTCGGCGTTGTAGGCGATGCCGCCGCCGGTGCCGCCCAACGTGAAACTGGGGCGGATGACGGTCGGGAAACCCAGGGTCTTTTGTACGCTCCAGGCCTCTTCCATGTTGTGCGCAATGTCCGAGCGCGCCGAGCCCAGCCCGATCCGCGTCATGGCCTGCTTGAATTTCAGTCGGTCCTCGGCCTTTTCGATGGCATCCGGACTGGCGCCGATCAACTCCACCTTGTACTGGTTGAGAATGCCGTTGTGCCACAGGTCGAGCGCACAGTTGAGCGCGGTTTGCCCGCCCATCGTCGGAAGAATCGCGTCCGGCCGCTCCTTGGCAATGATCTTCTCGACCGTCTGCCAGGTAATGGGCTCGATATAGGTCACGTCGGCCGTGCCCGGATCGGTCATGATCGTGGCCGGGTTGCTGTTGATCAGGATGACCTTGTAACCCTCTTCGCGCAAAGCCTTGCAGGCCTGCACGCCGGAGTAATCGAACTCGCAGGCCTGACCGATGATGATCGGGCCGGCGCCAATGATGAGGATGCTCTTGATGTCGGTACGCTTAGGCATGTTGGCTCCGGCTGGACGCGTCCATGAGCGCGACGAAGCGCTCGAACAGATAGTCAATATCGTGCGGCCCCGGAGACGCTTCCGGATGCCCCTGGAAACACAGCGCGGGGCGGTCCGTGCGTCGCAGACCCTGCACCGTGCCGTCGAACAGGCTGACATGGGTGGCCACCAGGTTGGCCGGCAGGCTGTCTGCATCGACCGCGAAGCCGTGGTTCTGGCTGGTGATGCTGACGCGGCCAGTCTCGATGTCCTTGACCGGATGATTCGCGCCATGGTGACCGAACTTCATCTTGAAGGTGCGGGCGCCGGAGGCCAGCGCCATGATCTGGTGACCCAGGCAGATACCGAAGATCGGCAGGTTCTGCTCGAGCAGTTCGCGCACTGCAGCGATGGCGTAGTCGCAGGGCTCGGGGTCCCCCGGGCCATTGGACAGAAAGATGCCGTCGGGCTTGAGCGCCAGCGCCTGTTGCGCACTGGTGCTGGCCGGCACGACCGTGACCTTGCAACCCCGCGCCGCGAGCATGCGCAGGATGTTGCGCTTGATACCGAAGTCATAGGCGACCACATGAAACCGCGGCTCCAACAACTGGCCGAAGCCGGGACCGTTCTGGCCCTCTCCGGCGCCAAGCGACCATTCGGTCTGGGTCCATTCGTAATGTGTCTGCGTGGTCACGATGCGGGCCAGGTCCAGGCCGGCCATCGACGGCGCACCGCGTGCCTTGGCAACGGCTTCGGCCACCAGGGCGTCGGTCACTTCCTGACCGGCCTCCAACGCCACGATGCAGCCGTTCTGGGCTCCCTGGCTGCGGATCTGACGGGTCAACTTGCGGGTGTCGATGTTGGCGATGGCGACCGTTTTTTCGGCGGCCAGATAGGTCTGCAGCGTGCCCATCTGGCGGAAGTTGGACACCACAGCGGGCAGATCACGAATGACCAGGCCGGCGACCTGCACCTTTGCCGACTCCATGTCGTCGGTGTTGACGCCATAGTTTCCGACATGCGGGTAGGTCAGGGTAACGATCTGCTGGCAATAACTCGGATCGGTGAGTATTTCCTGGTACCCCGTCATTGAGGTGTTGAATACGACTTCACCGACGCAGGCGCCGGCGACACCGATGGATTCGCCCAGGTAGATCGTCCCGTCAGCGAGCGCCAATATGGCGAGAGGATTGTTTCCCTTGAGAGACAAAAGCACGGGGATCTCCGGATTGATTTCGGGTACACCCAAGCACCCCCACGATTAGGCTCTATGCTGCTGGACAGCGGCTCTCTGCAGGGGGATTTGATTGGAGAATCGCTTGGGGCGGTTGCTTTAAGGAAAGCTTCTCATTATAGCGCAGCGCCTCTGGCGAATCGCCGGAAATAGCGGCGGGCGTCACCCCGGACGCCCTACCGCGCTCGCATGCAGGCATATCGCAGCGGCGGCCGCAACGTTGAGAGATTCTTCCCCTCCCGGTTGCCCGATGCGGCACCATGCCCGCGCCTGCTGCGCCAGTGCGGGAGCCAAGCCCTGCCCTTCGTGGCCGAAGGCCCACGCACACGGCCATGGCAATGCGCTGGTATGCACCGCTTGCCCCTGATGCGAACTGGTGGCGATCAAGGGTACGTCCAGGCGCTCCAGATCCGGCAGTTCCAGACCCTCCACCAGATGTAGCGCAAAGTGCGCGCCCATGCCGGCGCGCAGGACCTTGGGCGACCACAGCGCCGCGCTGCCCTTGACCGCCAGCACCTGACGGAATCCGAACGCGGCGGCACTGCGCAATATGGAGCCAACGTTGCCGGCATCCTGCACCCGATCGAGCACTACGCTGGCAGCGCCCGGTTGCAGCGCAGCATCTGCGGGAAGATCGATCACGAATCCCATGCGTGCAGCGGACGCCAGCGCGCTCAATCCGTCGAACAAGTCATCTGGCACGACAACCGTGCGCGCCGCCGCGGTGCGCCAGGGCATGTCCGCCGCAGCCCAGGCCGACTCCGCGAACACGCCGATGGCAGGTACCACACCCCGATCCAGTGCCGCGCGGCAAAGATGATCGCCCTCAACCCAGATCTGTCCCAACTTGCGGTAGGCGGTGTTGTCCCCGGCCAGTCGCCGCACCAGTTTGGCCACGCTGTTGTCACGCGAGGCCACATGGCTGACCGTGGCAGTTACCGATTCGCTCACAGAATAACCTCCGCACTCCGCACTCCGCGCTGCGGTGCGAGCTTGCTTGGGGCGGCCCGGCGCGGTGTTCATTCGATAACCTCCGCACTCCGCGCTGCGGTGCGAGCTTGCTTGGGGCGGCCCGGCGCGGTGTTCATTCGATAACCTCCGCACTTTGTGCTGCGGTGCGAGCTTGCTGCCCGGCGCGGCGCTCAGCACCTCCGCCACCGGTGCAAACGTGCGGCGATGCTCCGGGCAGGCGCCCAGGCGCCGCAGGGCGGCCAGGTGCTGTGCTGTTCCATAACCCTTGTGGGCCGCGAACCCGTAGTCCGGATACTGGGCATGCAACTGGTCGCACCAGCGGTCGCGATGTACCTTGGCCACGATGGAGGCCGCTGATATCTCCGCTATCAGCGCGTCACCGCCCACCACCGCCTCGGCCCGCACCTTGAGCAGCAGGGGTATGCGGTTGCCGTCCACCAGCACCTTGGAAGGCGTCAGGCGCAATCCCTCGACGGCGCGGCGCATCGCCAACATCGTCGCCTGCAAAATGTTGAGTTCGTCGATTTCCTGCACGGAGGCCGATCCCACGGCACAACACAGGGCACGCGCGCACACCAGATCGAACAACCGCTCGCGCTGGGCCGCACTGAGTTTCTTGGAATCGGCCAGCCCGGCGATCGGGTTGCGGCGGTCGAGAATGACGGCGGCAGCCACCACCGGCCCGGCCAGCGGCCCGCGTCCGGCTTCGTCGACACCGGCAATCAGGCCCGGACTGTCCCACAGCAGATGAGCCTGCTCAGGACTGGAGAATTTGTTCGATCGCATCGGTTGCACGTTGGGAAGTATCACATTTCAGTGTGGAATGCAGTTCATCGAACCGGGCCTGCAGCACCGCGACCCGATCGGGCGCCTGCAGCCACTGGGTGACGGCTGACGCGAGCGCCCGGGGCGTGGCCTGCTCCTGCAGGAATTCGGGCACGACGAAGTCCTGGCACAGGATGTTCGGCAGGCCCACCCAGGGCTGCAGGCGCTTGCGCCGCATGATCTGCCATGACAACCAGTGCATGTTGTAAGCGATCACCATTGGTCGCTTGAACAGGGCCGCCTCCAGCGTGGCGGTACCACTGGCAATCAGTGTGACGTCGCATGCGGCCAGGGCCGCATGGGATTGCCCTGCGATGACACGCAGGCGCTCACCCAGACCCGCCGCACGCGCGGCATGCTCCACCATGCCCAGCAACGATGGCACGGTCGGGACGATGCACTGCAACGAAGGGTGTTCGCGCAGCAGCAACGCCGCAGCGGCAAAGAAGCGCGCCGCCAGGTACTGAACTTCGGACTCGCGGCTGCCGGGCAGGATCGCCAGCACCGGCGCATCGAGCGCCAATCGGAGCGCGGTGCGCGCGCTGCCCCGGTCAACGCGCATCGGGATCACATCGGCCAGAGGGTGGCCGACGAAAGTGGCGGCGATGCCGTGCTGTTGCAGCAATTGCGGCTCGAACGGAAAGAGGCACAGGACGTGATCGACACTGGCCCGGATTTTCTCCATGCGTTTGGCACGCCAGGCCCAGACCGACGGGCATACGAAGTGCACCGTGCGTGTCCCGCCACGCCGCAAGTCGCGCTCGAGATCCAGGTTGAAATCCGGGGCATCGACGCCGATGAAAAGGTCCGGCGGATCGCGCAGCAGGCGGGCGCGCAACTGCTCCCGAATACCGACGATTTCGCGGTAATGGCGTAGTACCTCCACATAACCCCGCACGGCTAGTTTGTCGCTCGGCCACCAGGCCTCGAAACCATGCTCGGCCATGCGCGGTCCGCCGATGCCCGCACAGCCCATGCCCGGCCAGCGCGCGCGCATGCCGCTGAGCAACAATCCGGCCAACAGGTCCCCGGAGGCCTCACCGGCCACCATGGCAATCTGCGGCCAATGCGACGATCGCCCGGCCCGCTCAAGCGGCGCCCCTGCTGTCATCCGGGATTAACGGACGATGCCGCGCCGTTGTGCCACACCAGCGAGAAATGCAACCATTGAAGTGACATCGGCCTGCGCCTCGGGATAGGAGTCAACAAGGCCATCGATGGCCACACGTGACTGTTCGAGCGTCAACTCGTCGCGGTACAACAACTTGTACATCGCCTTGACCGCTGCCAGCCGCTGGGCGGAGAAACCACGTCTGCGCAGACCTTCGAAATTCATCGACCGCGCGCCCGCCGGTTGTCCCTGGCACATCACGAATGGCGGCAGGTCGGCGAACAACAGGGAACACATGGCGGTCATGCTGTGCGCGCCGATACGCACGAACTGGTGCACCACCGTGAACCCTCCAAGCACGGCCCAGTCACCGACATGCACATGGCCCGCCAACTGAGAACTGTTTGCGAAAATGGTGTTGTTACCCACCTGGCAGTCATGGGCCAGGTGCACATAGGCCATGATCCAGTTGTCGTCCCCGACACGGGTGACGCCGACATCGCCGGGAGAGCCGATGTTGAGGGTGCAGAACTCGCGGATCGTGTTGCGGTCGCCAATCTGCAGTTCGCAGGGCTCGCCGGCGTATTTCTTGTCTTGCGGAATCGCACCCAGCGAATTGAACTGGAAGATCCGGTTGTCGCGGCCGATCGTGGTACGGCCCTCGATGACACAATGCGGACCAACTGTGGTGCCGGCCCCAATGCGCACATGCGGTCCGACGACCGTGTAAGGACCTATGGTGACGCTGTCGTCGATGTCGGCGGCGCTGTCGACAATAGCCGTGGAGTGGATATGGGGCACGCTGAGATCACGCAGGCACGGCTAGGCAATGCGGCGCATGGTACAAATCAACTCCGCCTCCACCGCCAGTTCTTCGCCCACCATGGCCCGCGACTTGAACTTGAAAATGCCTGCTTTCATGCGGCCGAGTTCCACGTGCAGCATCAACTGGTCGCCCGGTTCGACCGGCCGCTTGAAACGGGCACCGTCGATGCCCGCAAAATAATAAACGGTCTTGTCGTCGGGCGTGACACCCAGCGTGTCGAACGCCAGTAATGCTGCTGCTTGCGCCAGCGCCTCGAGCATCAGCACACCCGGCATGACGGGGCGATGCGGGAAGTGGCCGGTAAAGAACGGCTCGTTCATCGACACGTTCTTGAGCGCGACGATGCGTTTTCCCTTTTCGAGTTCGAGCACCCGATCCACCAACAGGAACGGATAGCGATGCGGCAACTGCTTCAGAATTTGGTGGATGTCCATCATGGCGTCGAATTATCTTGATTGCTTTTTTTTTCGAGCGCTCGCAGACGCTCACGCAAATTGTGCAGCCGTTTGAGTGCGGCCGCGTTCTTTTCCCACTTCGCATTGTCGTCGATCGGAAACAGACCGGTGTAATGCCCGGGCTTGAGGATCGAACGCGTCACGACGGAGGCTGCAGAAATATGGACGTGGTCTGCCACGACAAGATGCCCCAGCACGACCGCCGCACCACCAATGGTGCAATGTGCGCCAATACGGGCCGACCCGGCTACACCGACGCAGGCCGCCATCGCGGTATGACGGCCGACCCTGACGTTGTGCCCGATCTGGATCAGGTTGTCGAGCTTCACGCCCTCCTCGATCACCGTGTCGTCCAGCGCGCCCCGGTCGATGCAGGTATTGGCGCCGATCTCCACGTCGTTGCCGATGACGACCGCGCCGAGTTGCTCGATCTTCTCCCAGGCACCATCGTTCGGCGCAAAACCAAATCCGTCGGCGCCCACCACCACGCCGCTGTGCAGCAGGCAGCGATCACCGACACGGCAATCCTCACCAATGCTGACCCGCGCCTTGAGCACGGTATCGGCGCCGATGCGGGCGCCGCGTTCCACGACGCACAGCGGACCGATCGACGCGCTCGCGTCGACATACGCTTCAGGGTCAATGACAGCGCTGGCATGCACCGACGGCGCGGCGCGCACGCGCGTATGCCGGCGCCACAACTGCGTGACGCGCGCGAAATACAGGTAGGGCTGATCAATGACGATGCAGGCGCCCCGTTGCCTGGCCTGGGCTTCAAGTTCCGGGGCGACGATGACACACAGCGCCTGCGACGACGCCAGTTGCGGCAGATAGCGCGGATGACTGGCGAAACTGAGTTGATCCGGACCAGCGGATTCCAGCCCGCGCAGACCGCCTACAACGGCCAGCGGATCGCCATGCAGCACGCCACCAAGGCCATCAACAACGTTTCCGAGGGTCAGCGACACGCGCCCACCAATGCAGAACTACTATTTGGTTCCGCCGTTGAGCGCCTTGATCACCTTGTCGGTGATGTCGTGCTTGGGATTGATGTAAACAGCGTCCTGCAATACGAGGTCGTACTTCTCGGACTCGGCCACTTGCTTGACGACCTTGTTGGCGCGTTCGAGCACCAACTGAAGTTCTTCGTTCTTGCGCGAATTCAGGTCTTCCTGGAATTCGCGGCGCTTGCGCTGGAACTCGCGGTCCTGATCGACCAACTGGCGCTGGCGCGTATTGCGTTGCGACTCCGACAAAGTGGGGGCATCACGCTCAAGCTTGTCCGACTGGGCCTTGATCGCAGCGCCAAGGTCAACCAGCTCTTTCTCGCGCTTCGAGAACTCCTGCTCCAGCTTGGATTGAGCTGCCTTGGCAGACGCCGCTTCCTTGAAAATGCGGTCGGTATTGACAAATCCGACCCGGAACTCCTGGGCCTGCACCTGCGCGGCCATGGTCAATGCCGACAGCACAACGGCGGCAAACACGCGACTGGTAAGGTTCTTCATTAGAAAGAGGTTCCGATTTGAAATTGAACTCTTTGGATTCTATCGCCGGACAACTTGCGGATCGGATTCGCAATCGCCAGGCGCAACGGCCCGACCGGCGAGATCCAGCTGATACCCACACCCACGGATGCGCGCAGCTCGTTCAGGCGCATGGGCTGCGATTCGCCGTAGACGTTGCCGACGTCGACAAACCCGAACATGCGCAGCGTGCGGTCGTTGCCGGCACCCGGGAACGGCGTCAGGATCTCGAAATTGAGGTTGACCTTCTTGTTGCCGCCCAGAGAGCCGTTGTTGACGGTATCACGCTCACCCAGGCTGCCCTGCTCGAAGCCACGTACGGACCCCAGTCCACCGCCGTAGAAGTTCTTGAACAGCGGGAACGCCCTGCCTCCCAGCCCCTTGCCGTAGGCCAGATCACCGTTGAATGCCAACGTGTATTGCTTGTTCAAGGGCCAATACTGCTGGAACTGGTAACTGCCACTGAGGTAGCGGGTGTCGCCGCCGACCCCCCATTCGCCATTGAGACGCTGGTAGCGTCCCGAATTCGGCACGAGCGCGCTATCGCGCGTGTCGCGTGCCCAGCCAATCGTCAGCGGTACACCGTTGCTGACGAAGCCGAACTGGTTCGCGTACGTGGTGTAGGCGGCGGGCAGATTGGTCCCTGGAACGATCTCGGTTCGCTCCAGACCGACACCAAAATAAACGGTGTCGGTCTCGGTGAATGGCACGCCAAAGCGCAGGCTCGCACCGGTCGTGACCAGTTGGTACGAGTTGGTGTTGACATAGGGCCGGATGCTGCGGTGGTAGAGGTCTATTGAACGGGACACGCCGTCGACCGTGAAATAGGGGTCTGTCGTATTGAATACGACGGTACGGTTGATCTTGCTGGTATCGACCTGAATCCCCAGCGAATTGCCCGAGCCGAAAGCATTTTCCTGCTTTATACCGGCAGTCAGGCCGAGGCCGTCGCCGCTGGAATACCCGGCGCCCAGCGACAGATTGCCAGTCGCGCGCTCTGCCACCGTGAGCGTCAGGTCGACCTGATCGGGTGCGCCTGGAATTTCCTGGGTTTCGATGCCCACTTCACGGAAGAAACCCAGCCGGTCGACGCGATCGCGCGAGCGGCGGATCTTGTCGGCGTCGTACCAGGCCGATTCGAACTGGCGGAACTCGCGCCGCACCACTTCATCACGGGTGCGGTTATTGCCGGCCACGTTGATGCGGCGAACATAGGCACGGCGGGAAGGTTCGGCCTGGATCACCAGCGCGACACGGTTGTTCACGCGATCGACCTCCGGACGCGCCTCCACCCTGGCGAATGCATAACCGAAGTTACCGAAATAATCGGTGAAGGCCTTGGTGGTCTGAACGACCTCGTCAGCGTTATAGGCCTGGCCAGGCCGGATCACGACCAGGCTCTTGAATTCGTCGTCCTTGCCGAGATAGTTACCTTCGAGCTTGACGCCCGAGACCACATACCGCTCTCCCTCGGTCACATTGATGACCACGCTGATGTCCTGCTTGTCCGGTGAGATCACGACCTGTGTCGAATCGACGCGGAACTCGAGATAGCCGCGGGTCAGGTAGTACGAGCGCAGGGTCTCGATATCGGCATTGAGCTTGGCCCGGGAATACTGGTCGGACTTGGTGTACCAGCTGAGCCAGCCACCGGTGTCCAGGTCGAACAGATTGCGCAAGGTCGACTCTTGGAACTCCTTGTTGCCAACGATTCGGATTTCCTTGATCTTGGCCCGATCGCCCTCGGTGATCGCGAACGACAGGTTGACCCTATTGCGCTCTATCGGGGTGACGGTGGTGACCACCTCGGACGCATAGAGGCTGCGATTGATGTACTGCCGTTTGATCTCCTGCTCGGCGCGGTCGAGCAGCGCCTTGTCGAACGGACGGCCGTCGGCCAGGCCGATGTCGCGCATCATGCGGCGCAGCACATCCTTGTCGAATTCCTTGTTGCCGCCGAACTCGACGTCGGCCACGGTGGGCCGCTCCTCGACGATTACGACCAGCACATCGCCGCTGGCTTCGATACGCACGTCCTTGAACAAGCCCAGCGCAAAGATGGCCTGAATGGCGGCCGCCCCCTTCTGGTCATCGTAGGTATCGCCCACACGCACTGGCAGCGATGCGAAGATGGTCCCGGCCTCCACGCGCTGAAGCCCTTCAACCCGGATGTCCCGCACCGTGAACGGATCTACCGCCCATGCAGACCCGGCAAACATGCTGGCCGCAACAGCAAAGGCAGTGGCGCGCCGGCGAAATCGATTGAATTGCATTTTTTGAAGTCTTAGTCTGCCTGGCGTGACGCGCCGAAGCGATTGAAATCTACCCCAGGATCCGGGCAAGATCGTTGTACAAGGCGATACCCATCATCATCAACAGCACGGCGACACCGCCACGCTGCAGCCTTTCCATCCAGGCATCCGACACGCCGCGCCCTGTCACGGCCTCCCAAAGATAATACATCAGGTGCCCCCCGTCCAGAACGGGCAAAGGCAGCAAATTGAGCACGCCCAGACTGACGCTGATCAGGGCCAGGAACAGCAGGTATTGGCTCAATCCGAGACTGGCCGACTTGCCGGCATAGTCCGCGATGGTCAGCGGCCCGTTGAGGTTTTTCAACGACGCCTCGCCCACGACCATACGCCCGATCATGCGCAGCGTCAGGATTGACACCTCCCAGGTCCGCGCACCAGCTTGCACAAGGCCATCGATCGGTCCGTACCGGACCAGCACCATTTCGGGGGCTGCGCCCACATAGGCGCCAATCCGGCCGATGGTGCGGTCGCCGTCCGGCACCACCTGAGGGGCCACCGTGAGTTCGAGTTGCTGACCTGCACGGTCGATCTGCCAGGACATGGCGCTCGCCACTCCGCTGTCGCCCGAGCTGCGAATCAGTGTGCGCAACTGCTGACCATCCACGACGGGTGCGCTTCCGATCGCGACCACCAGATCGCCTTTGCGCAGGCCGGAAGCCGCAGCCGCCCCGCCCGCCATGACTTCACCGATCTCGGGCCGGGTCATCGGCCCGACCAGGCCGATGCGACGGAACAGGTCCGCGTCCACGTCGTTAGCGCGCTGTTGGTCGAATGCCAGGTCCACATCGCGGGTCGTGGCGCCCGATAGCCCGGCAAGCGTCAGGCGTACATCGCGCCCCTCCAGCGCGCCCTGCGCGAGTTGCCAGCGCAGGTCGTCGAAGGAGGCGACCTCGACCGAATCATCCGAGCCGAGTGCGACGCGCAAGACACGCTCACCACCGAGCAGACCGGCTTTTTCCGCGATCGACCCAGGCACCGGGCTGGCCAGCACCGGGCTGGCCTGTTGCAGGCCTGTCCAGTTCACCACCGCATACAACACGACGGCCAGCAACAGGTTGATCAACGGGCCTGCCGCGACGATGGCGGACCGAACTGCCAGCGACTGGTTGTTGAAAGCCAGATGCCGCTCGTGCGGCGGCACCGGGGCCTCGCGCTCGTCGAGCATCCGCACATAGCCGCCCAGTGGAAACATGGCCACAACGAACTCGGTGGGCGAACCCTTGGGTTGCCAACGCAGCAAGGTCTTGCCGAACCCGACCGAGAACCGCAACACCTTGACACCGCAGGCGACTGCGACCCGGTAATGGCCATATTCATGCACAGCGATCAACACCGCCAGCGCCACGATGAATGCAAGGATTGTCAACATGCGAATACCTGTGTCAGATCAGCGGGCCAGGCCTTTGACCAGTTGCGCTGCGCGCGCGCGCGCATCCGCGTCAAGCGCAAGAAGTGCTTCCAGCGAAGCTTCGCCGAGCGCAGGCATCGCGCCCAGCGCGTGGTCATTGACAACGGATATCTGGTCGAAACGGATGCGCTCGTCCAGGAACGCGGCAACGGCCACTTCATTGGCGGCGTTCAGAACGGCCGGTGCACCGGCGCCGGCGGCGAGCACCTGCCAGGCCAGTTTCAGGCTGGGAAAACGGGCCTGGTGTTCGGCACTGTCGATGGATTCGAACGTCATGCCCGCCAAGGAATGGAAGTCCAGTGCCTGCGCACCCGACTCCATGCGACCGGGCCAGCACAAGCCATAAGCGATCGGCACGCGCATGTCGGGCGTGCCCAGTTGCGCCACGATAGAGTGGTCCCGGTATTGCACCATGGAGTGAATCACGCTTTGCGGATGAATCACCACCTCGATCCTGTCGCCCGCCATGTCGAACAGGAAACGGGCCTCGATCACCTCCAGCACCTTGTTCATCATGGTGGCGGAGTCCACGGATATCTTGCGCCCCATGACCCAGTTTGGATGGGCGCAGGCCTGCTCGGGCGTCACGGTGCGCAATGCGACCGCGTCGTGCTGGCGAAACGGTCCGCCAGAGGCCGTGAGGATCAGTTTATCGACCTGGTCGGCCCATGTGGTCGCGTCGGCCGGCAGCGACTGGAATATGGCGGAATGCTCACTGTCGATGGGCAGCAACTTGGCCCCGCCGCCGCGAACCGCATCCATGAACACGGCCCCTCCGACCACAAGGGCCTCCTTGTTGGCCAGCAGCAGGCGCTTGCCGGCGCGCGCGGCACGCATACACGATGGCAATCCGGCGGCGCCCACGATGGCAGCCATGACGATCTGAACACGTTCATCCGCGACCACGTCGGCGATCGCCTGCGGCCCGGACAACACGCGTGTGGGCAGATCCGTGGCGCGGCACCGGCGCTCCAGTTCCCCAGCGCTCGCCGCATCGGCCATGACGGCAAAAACGGGCCGGAACGCGACGCACTGCGCCAGCATCTTGTCGACCCGCGTCGACGCTGTCAAGGCAAAAACCTCGAATCGCTCCGGATGGCGTGCGATCACATCGAGCGTATTGACACCGACCGACCCGGTGGACCCCAAGATAGCAACGCCTTGACGCATCGTGTTTCGTACCTTGCTCAAACGGAATACAACAACATGGCCAGCGGCAGGGCCGGCAGCAAGGCATCGATACGATCGAGCACACCGCCATGCCCCGGCAACAGGTGGCTGCTGTCCTTGACCGACGCTACCCGCTTGATCAGCGACTCGATCAGGTCACCCACGACGCTCATTGCCGCCAGCCAGCCGATGGCCAGCAGCATGTACCAGCGGTCACCGGCAAGCACAAAGCTGTACAGGCTCGGCGTTGCCGTTGGCAGGGCGGTGTCGAGCCAGGTCCAGCCAATGGCCAGCACCAGCACACCGGCCATGCCACCCCATACGCCCTCCCAGGTCTTGCCAGGGCTGATGCTCGGCGCCAGTTTGCCGGGCATGACGCGCCCACCCCAGGCCCGGCCGGCAAAATAGGCGCAAATGTCGGCGGTCCAGACCAGTACCAGAATGGACAGCAGGAAGTTGACGCCCACATGGCGCGCCTGTGCCACCGCCAGCCAGGCCGTAATCAGCACCAGAACGCCGACACCCAGGCGCAGGCCACGCGGTAACCGGGCCCATGCTTGCCCGCCACCACGCAGCAACCAGGTGCCGCCGCCGACCCATACCAGGGCCATACATGCCCACAACCAGCCCAGCGGGTGCTGCAACATGCCGCCAGCCCAGGCCAGGGCGCAAGCCACGGCGACCGCGACCGCAGCGCCAATGGCGGCTGCAGGCCCGTATCCAACCAGGCGTGCCCATTCCCAGGCACCCGCCGCTATGAAGACGATTGCCAGCGCAGAGAAGGGAAACGCCGACGGATAAAACAGTGCTGGCAACAAAACCAGCAGCAGCACCACAGCGGTGATAACGCGTTGCCTGAGCATGACGCGGAATCAGGCGGCGTGCTGGCGCTGCAGGCCGCCCGCTACCTGTGCAGAAGTTTTACCGAAACGGCGTTCACGCTGCGTGAACGCGGCAATGGCGTCGTCGAGGCTGGCTTCGTCAAAATCAGGCCAGAGTGTGTCGGTGAAATAGAGTTCGGAATAGGCGGCCTGCCACAACACGAAGTTGCTGATGCGCTGCTCCCCGCCGGTACGGATGATCAGGTCCGGGTCTGGCACCTGGCCCATGCCCATTGCTGCGGAAAGGCTGCTTTCGGTGATTTCCGTGCCGGCCTCTGCCAGCCGGCGCGCCGCCTGCGTGATGTCCCAGCGCCCACCATAGTTGAAGCAGACATTGAGCATCAGCCCGGTGTTGCCAGTCGTCGCGCGCTCGCCTTTTTCGAGCCCGCCGAGCACTGCGGCAGACACGCCGGAGCGTTCGCCCAAAAAGCGCAGCCGCACGCCGTCCTTGACCAACTGCGGAACCTCTCGGCCCAGGGCAAGCGCCAGCAGATCCATCAGGCCGGACACCTCGGCCTTGGGACGGTTCCAGTTTTCTGACGAGAACGCAAACACGGTGAGCACCGCAATGCCGCGGGCCGCGCAAGCGCGGACACAGCGGCGCAGCGAATCCACCCCCGACTTGTGGCCGGCCACACGCGGCAGCAGCCGACGCGTGGCCCAACGACCGTTTCCATCCATCACGATGGCCACGTGCCGTGGAACCGCTCCGAGCTCAGGCGCTTGCATCAAGGGCGATCACATCACAGCGGTCATACCGCCATGATGTCCTGCTCCTTGGACGCAACCAGCTGATCAATGGACGCAATGTGGCGATCAGTGACCTTCTGAACCTCGACCTCCGAACGCTTGAGGTCGTCTTCCGTGGCCAGCTTGTCCTTGACCAGCTTCTTGACCGCTTCGTTCGCATCCCGGCGCAGATTGCGCACCGCGATCTTGGCCGTCTCACCCTCACCCCGCACCACCTTGGTCAGCTCCTTGCGCCGCTCCTCGGTCATGGAGGGCATCGGCACACGGATCAGATCGCCCATGGAGGCCGGATTCAGCCCCAGGTCGCTCTCGCGAATCGCCTTTTCGATCTTCGCACCCATGCCTTTTTCCCACGGCTGGATGCTGATCGTACGGGCATCGAGCAACGCCACGTTGGCCACCTGGCTGATCGGCACCTGGGAGCCGTAGTAGTCGACCTGGACCGAGTCGAGCAAGGCCGGATTGGCCCGCCCGGTGCGGATCCTGGTCAGGTTGCTCTTGAACACCTCGATCGATTGATCCATCCGGGTTTCGACCGTCGTTCTGATTTCTTCAATACTCATCATCAACTCCTGCAGGCACCCAGCAATGGATACCGGGCAAATGGTGCTAGCAATCGATTTTCAAGCATAGACCAGGGTGCCTTCATCCTCACCCATGATCACACGCCGAAGCGCACCGTGCTTGAATATCGAGAACACCTTGATAGGCAACTTCTGGTCCCGGCACAACGCGAATGCCGTGGCATCCATGATGCCGAGATTCTTGGCCATGGCCTCGTCGAACGAAATTCGATCGTAACGGGTGGCCAGTGGATCCTTCTTTGGATCAGCAGTGTAAACGCCGTCGACCTTGGTCGCCTTGAGTACCACTTCAACGCCCATCTCGGCGCCTCGCAAAGCGGCAGCGGTGTCGGTCGTGAAGAATGGGTTTCCGGTGCCGGCAGCAAAAATGACAACCTTGCCCTCTTCGAGGTACTGCAAGGCCTTGGGACGCACATAGGGCTCCACCACCTGCTCAATCGAGATCGCGGACATGACGCGGGCCTTCAACCCGGCCTTGTTCATCGTGTCGCCGAGCGCCAGCGCGTTCATCACCGTGGCCAGCATGCCCATGTAGTCGGCGGTCGATCGATCCATGCCGACCGAGCCACCAGCCACACCGCGAAAGATGTTGCCCCCTCCGATGACGACCGCCAACTCCACACCCATGCGGGTGACCTCGGCAATCTCGTCCACCATGCGGACGATGGTGTCGCGGTTGATACCAAATTGGTCATCCCCCATCAAGGCCTCACCCGACAACTTGAGCAGGACACGTTTGTGGGCGGGTATGGCAGTGGACATGGAATTCTCCTGGCCGTCAGTTGGCATGGGGCCCGGTCCGTCGTCGGACCGGGAGTGGTCGGATCAGCTGCCTTGTTTGGCGGACGCGATCTGTGCGGCGACCTCGGCGGCGAAATCGTCGACCTTCTTCTCTATGCCTTCGCCCACCACGTACAGGGTGAACGATTTCACCGTCGTATTGGCGGCCTTGAGCATCTGGGCAACTGTCTGTTTGTCGTTCTTGACGAACGACTGGTCGAACAGGGACACCTCCTTGAGGTACTTCTGCACACCACCTTCGATACGTTTGGTGACGATCTCGGCCGACTGTACCGGCTTGCCGCTGGCCACGGCTACTGCCGCATCTTCTGCCGCCTTGGCAGCAGCGACCGAGCGCTCGCGCTCGACGAATTCAGCCGGCACGTCTGCGCTCGACAGTGCCACCGGTTTCATCGCAGCCACATGCATTGCAACGTCCTTGGCAGCAGCTTCGTCGCCGTCAAACTCGACCACCACGCCGATACGGGTACCGTGCAGATAATTGGCCAGTCCTGCCGCGTTGGCAAAATGCCTGAAGCGGCGAAAACTCATGTTCTCGCCGATCTTGCCAATCAGGCCCTTGCGTACATCTTCCAGCGTCGGCCCGAAACCATCCTGCTCATACGCCAAAGCGCCCAGTGCCGCGACATCGGTCGGATTGTGGCGCGCAACCAGTGCAGCGGCCCCGTTGGCGACGGCCAGGAAACTGTCGTTCTTGGTGACAAAGTCGGTTTCGCAATTGACCTCGACCATGCCGCCGGCATCGCCTTCACTCGCATAGGCCACGACACCTTCGGCGGTGATACGCCCGGCTGCCTTGCCGGCCTTGGTGCCCAGTTTGACGCGGAGCAACTCCTCGGCCTTGCCCATGTCGCCCTCAGCTTCCGTCAGGGCCCGTTTGCACTCCATCATGGGTGCATCTGTTTTTCCGCGCAATTCAGCGACCATGCTTGCAGTAATTGCTGCCATCATTCTTCTCCGTACTTGTTACGACACTACTTCATCCGAGACTAAAAAAAAGGGGCACGGAGCCCCTTTAGGCGGACCGAAACGAATCAGGCCGCGGTCTCGTTCACTTCAACAAATTCATCAGACCCTTCGCCGCTGGCAACCGCCTTGACGACGTCGTCGACCGCATTGGCGCGACCTTCGAGCACCGCGTCGGCAATGCCGCGCGCATACAGCGTCACAGCCTTGGCCGAGTCGTCATTGCCCGGGATCACATAGTCGATACCTACCGGAGAATGGTTGGTATCCACCACGCCGATCAGCGGAATGCCCAGTTTCTTGGCTTCTGCGATGGCAATCTTGTGGAAACCGACGTCGATCACGAAGATCGCGTCCGGCAAAGCGGCCATGTCCTGGATTCCGCCGATGTCCTTTTCGAGCTTGGCAATCTCACGGGCAAACATCAGTTGCTCTTTCTTGCTCATGCTGTCGAGACCGGCTTCTTGCTGGACCTTCATCTCCTTGAGCCGCTTGATCGAGGTCTTGACCGTTTTGAAGTTGGTCAACATGCCACCCAACCAGCGCTGGTCGACATACGGCACGCCGGCGCGCTGCGCCTCTTCAGCCACGGTGTCACGGGCCTGACGCTTGGTGCCGACCATCAGTATGGTGCCGCGACGCGCAGTCAACTGACGCACAAACTTGGCTGCTTCCTGGAACATCGGAAGCGATTTTTCCAGGTTGATAATGTGGATCTTGTTGCGATGGCCAAAAATGAATGGGGCCATCTTGGGGTTCCAGAAGCGCGTCTGGTGTCCGAAATGGACGCCGGCTTCCAGCATTTCACGCATGGTGACTGACATGTAGTTCTCCTAAGGTTGGGTCTAAAATCCGGTCCTTCATTCAGCGCATCCGGCTGGCACTGCTTCGAAGTACCCTTGCGGACACCTCTTTTTTGCAGAACCTGCTTGCATGCGATGAACACCTTGATGGGTCCGAATTCGCGATTTTGTTTTGCCCAAAGCGTCCAATACGCCTATCGTGAACGACTCATGACGCAGTGCAGCAAAACCCCAGGACTATAACACAGGCCACCTGTCTATCCAATGCAAAACACCCCCCTTTCTGACCTGACAAGCACCCGCGATCGCATCCGTACCGGCCAGTCGACCGCCAGTGAGGCCATGCGTTCGTGTGTCGCGATTGCGCAGTCGCCCCGGTGCGACAAAGCCTTCCTGCGCACGATGTTCGACGAGGCCATGGCCTCGGCATCCAACCCGCATCAGCACCGGCGCCCGTTGGCCGGCCTGGCGGTGTCGGTCAAGGACCTGTTCGACGTCGCCGGCCAGGTGACCGGCGCCGGATCGACAACGCGCAGCGCCGACGCGCCCGCTGCCCATGATTGCCCGGCAGTGGCGCGACTGCGGGCCGCAGGCGGCGCGATCCTGGGGCGCACCAACATGACCGAATTCGCGTTCTCGGGCGTGGGCATCAACCCGCACTTTGGAACGCCGGCCAACGCAGCAAGCCGCGATCACGCATTGATCCCCGGTGGATCATCGTCCGGTGCTGCGGTGTCAGTGGCCACCGGAGCGGCATTTGTGGGCCTGGGTTCCGATACGGCGGGATCCATTCGGATACCCGCAGCCCTCAATGGCGTCGTCGGCTTCAAAAACACCGCGCGACTGGTGCCGACGGACGGCGCAGTGCCGCTGTCCACGACGCTCGACACCGTTTGCGCATTGACACGATCCGTACCCGACGCGATCGTGGCGCATGAAATCCTGGCAGCGCGAACGGTCACCCGCAGCAGCGCCCCGGTGTCGGCCTACCAGCTGGCGGTGGTGCGCACACTGATACTCGACGACATGGAGCCGGGCGTGGCCAATGCCTACCAGCGCACGCTTGACACACTGCGCCAGGCTGGCGCGCAGATCACGGAAATCGACGTGCCGGAACTGGCGGAATTGGCCACGCTGATGGCGCAAGGCGGGTTTACGGTCTCCGAGAGCTATGCGCTGCACCGCAGCGCGCTGGCGCAGCAGGCGGACCAGATGGATCCACGGGTGGTTGCCCGGATGCAGCGCGGCGCCGCGATGGCGGCCGCGGACTATATCGACCTGATTCACGCGCGCCGGCACTGGATCGCGCGCATCGAGGCGCGTCTTCATGCGTTCGACGCGGTCCTATCACCGACCGTGCCGTTGCTGGCGCCAGCGATCGCGACCATCGCACCGGGCACGGAGCGCGACGAAGCGTTCTTCCGGGTCAACGGCCTGCTGCTGCGCAATACCAACGTCGTCAACATGCTCGACGGTTGCGCACTGTCCCTGCCGTGCCAGCAACAAGGTGACCTGCCGGTCGGACTGATGGTCTGGCATGGCGCATTGCGTGACGATACGGTGCTCAATATCGGCGCGCAGATCGAAGGTCTATTGCGCATCGGATAATTCCGGCCTCGGGTGTCAGTTGGCAATGTGCCGGCCGCTTCGGCCGGATCGAAGGGATTCATGAAAATAGCAGTCATTGGCGCCGGGATCGTTGGCGTCACCACCGCGTACGAGCTGGGCCGCGACGGCCATGCGGTCACGGTATTCGAACGCCGCGGCTCGGCAGCGGAAGAAACCAGCTTCGCCAACGCCGGCATCATTGCGCCGGGATACGTGACACCCTGGGCCGCTCCCGGCATGCCGGGAAAGGTCCTCAAACAACTGCTGAAACGCCATGCGGGGATCCGGGTCAGCCTGCCACTCGGTCGTGATGAGCTCGCCTGGATGTGGCGCTGGTACCGATGCTGCCAGCTCGATCGCTACATGACCAATCGTGCGCACCTGCGCCGACTCGCCTTCTACAGCCGTGCCCGGCTGCATGCCATTCGCGGCGACTTGCGGCTCGAATACGACCGCAGCGACGGTTACATGGTGCTGCTGCGCACCGACCGCGACCGCGAACTCGTGCAGCCCAGTCTGCAGGTGCTGCGAGAAGCCGGCGTCGCTTTCCGGCTGCTCGAGCCCGACCATGCCCGGATGGTCGAGCCGGCCCTGAACACAGACACGCCTTTTGCGGCCGCAGTTCAGTTGCCGGACGACGAAGTCGGCAATTGCCGGCAGTTTGCGTTGTTGCTCAAGAATGAAGCTCAGCGCATCGGAGTGCAATTTCGCTTCAATTGCGCGATCGATGGCGTCGCATTCCAGCCCATGCCCTCGCTTCGAATCCAGGGTGAAGCAGAGCCAACGCCGTTCGATGCCGTGATCGTGTGCGCGGGTATCGCATCCGCGCCGCTGCTCGCGTCCCTGGGCATACGCTTACCGCTGGTTGCCGTCCATGGATACTCAATCAGCGCGACCATCAAGGAGCCGCTGAACGCGCCGCGCAGCGCGGTGATGGACGAGCATTACAAGGTGGCCATCTCGCGACTCGGCAACCGGGTGCGGGTCGCCGGCGGCGCAGAAATCGGCGGCGAGCCCGCAGTCAAGCGTATCGCATCGCTGCGCACCTTGTACAAGGTACTGCAGGACTGGTTTCCAGGGGCTGCCAACACCAGCAGCGGGGTGCAGGAATGGAAAGGCGCCCGCCCGATGTTGCCGGATGGCCCGCCAGTGGTGGGTGCCAGCGGCAGAACAGGACTGTGGGTCAACCTCGGACATGGCTCGAGTGGCTGGGCACTGTCTTGCGGATCGGCACGCGCGCTGGCGGACCAGATTGCAGGCAAGGAACCGGAAATCGACATGCAGGGATTCGACATCGCGCGCCTGGCCAACTGAGGTGCTATCGTGTCCCCATGTGTCTGTGCCAGCGTGCGCCGGCGCGCAGCTTGGCTTGTCAGGGGGGAGAACCACAACATGAAGATCCGATTTTGGGGCGTTCGCGGATCAATCGCGTCGCCCGGGCCAAAGACGGTGCGATACGGTGGCAACACCACCTGCATCGAGATAAGGACCGATAGAAACGAATTGATCATCATCGATGCCGGCACCGGCATTTTTCCGTTGTCGCACTCGCTGCTGGCCGAGATGCCGCTTGAGGCCAATGTGCTGATCACCCACTCGCACTGGGACCATATCCAGGGCCTGCCCCTGTTCGTGCCGAACTTCATACCGGGTAACACGTTGCGCCTGCATGGCGCGTTCGATCCGGTTTCGGGTAACGGCATCGAACAGGTCATGGCGGTTCAATTGCAATACAGCTACTTTCCGGTGCGCGAGGCCGAACTCAAGGCCCGCATGGAATACGTGACCCTGATGCCGGGCGAGCCGATCCAGATCGGCACCGCCACGGTGACACCCTGCCTGCTCAACCATCCGGTCATCAACCTGGGTTACCGGATAGAGAGCGCCGGCAAATCAATGTTCTTCACGGGGGACCATGAGCCTCCGTACAACATCTACGACACCAGCGACGCCGAATACGAGGAATACCAGCAGTTTGTCGAAGAAAAGGGCCATGCCATCTTGCAAGGTATGCAGGGGGTGGATGTGCTGATCGCAGACACCTCCTATACCCGCCAGGAGTTTCCCGCCAAGCGCGGCTGGGGTCACGGTTGTTTCGACAGCAGCTTCGCCTATGCACGCGAAGCCGAGGCCAAGGTGCTGTTCTGCACCCACCATGAGCCAACCCGCAGCGACGATGCGCTGGAGACCGCGTTTGCCCAGGCCCTGCAGGACAACCCGCAAGCCGCGGGCGGGCCCGACATCCGCCTCGCCCGCGAAGGCGAAACCTTCGAGTTCTGACCCCGGTGGACACAACGGCGCCCCCACCTCGCCAGGTGACGTGCGGCATCGGCTGGCCGATGTTCGACGTGCGTGCCACGCGCGCGCTGGAACGCGCTGGCCTGGCAGCAACTGCCGATCACGCGCTGATGCAACGCGCCGGCCTTGCCGCGGCGCGACTGGCCTTGGCCCTGCAGCCCCATGCACAGACCATCTGGGTCGCCGCCGGGCCCGGCAACAATGGCGGCGACGGCATCGAAGCGGCCATGCATCTGCACCGGTGGGGCAAGAACGTGGCGGTGACCTGGCTTGGCAACAGGGACACGGCGCCGACCGATGCGAAGGCGTCGTTCGACGCGGCCAGCGCAGCGGGCGTCCGGTTTGCCGATGACCCGCCCGGCGACTGGGACATGTGCATCGACGCCCTGCTGGGCATTGGCGCCACGCGTGAGCCCCAGGGCACGATGGCGCAGTGGATCGTCCGCGCCGGCCAGTCGGCGGCGCCGGTGTTGTCGATCGATATTCCAACCGGCCTCAATGCCGACACCGGTGTGGCGGCACAGGTTTGCGTCAAAGCCAGCGCCACCTTGTGCCTGCTCACCGTCAAACCCGGCTTGTTCACCGCCGACGGACGGGATGCAACGCAGCAAGTGTGGCTCGATGACCTGCAACTGGACACCACCCTGATCGCGCCTGCGCAGGCGCCAACGGCCAGGCTGAACGCGGCGCCCCGGCCACAGCCGCGCAGGCACGCATCACACAAGGGCAGTTTCGGCGACGTGGCGGTGGTCGGCGGCGCCAGTGGCATGGCGGGCGCCGCTCTGCTGGCCGCGATGGGTGCGCTGCACAGCGGTGCCGGCCGGGTGCTCGTCTGTCCGCTGGACGATCACAGTGGCCCGGCCGGTGGCGCCTGGATGCCGGAGTTCATGCACCGCAACGTCGACCAACTCGATTTGCCCCGCGTGACTGTTGTATGCGGCTGTGGCGGCGGTGACGCGGTACGGTTTGCCTTGCCGCGCATTCTCACGAAGACGGCGCGGCTGGTGCTGGATGCAGACGCACTCAATACACTGGCCCGCGAACCGCAGATGCGCGTGCAACTGCGCGTACGCGCTGCTCACGCCCAGTGCACGGTTCTTACACCCCATCCACTTGAGGCGGCCCGGTTGCTCGGCATCACAACGCGTGAGGTGCAAGGCGACCGTCTGGCCGCTGCACGCCAACTGGCGCACGATTGCCAGTGCGTAGTGGTACTCAAAGGGTCTGGCACGGTGATTGCCGCCCCCGACCAGATAACCGCCGTCAATCCGACCGGCAACCCGCGCCTGGCAATGGCCGGCAGTGGTGACGTTTTGGCGGGCATGGTCGGCGCCGCGCTGGCGGCAGGCGGCTCGCCGTTCGAGGCCGCCTGTGCAGCCGTCTACCGGCATGGCGTAGCGGCCGACGACTGGGATGGCCGGCAGCATCTGACATCGGCTGCATTGGCGCGCAGCCTGTGCTGACCCGCCAACCCACTATTCGCAAAAACCGGGCCATGCGGCCCGGCAATCAGCCCCGGCCGGCAAATGGCATCTTGGTCGCCATCACAGTATGGAACATGACGTTGGCCTCCAACGGCAGATTGGCCATGTACAGCACGGACTGACCCACGATCCTGACATCCATCAGCGGCTCGACCGCAATTTCACCATTGGCCTGAATGACACCGGTGGCCATGCGTTGCGCCATTTCAGTACCCGCATTGCCGATATCGATCTGACCCACCGCTATGTCGTACTTGCGACCGTCGAGCGACGCGGTCTTGGTCAAGCCCATCACGCCATGTTTGGTCGAGGTGTAGGCGATCGAATTGGGCCGCGGCGTGTGCGCCGAGATCGACCCATTGTTGATGATGCGCCCGCCGCGCGGCGTCTGCGCCTTCATGACACGAAACGCCTGCTGGATGCACAGGAACACGCCGGACAGGTTGATGTCCACCACGTTGCGCCACTGCTCGAACGTCAGGTCTTCCAGTGGGATGCCGGGGGCGTTCACGCCCGCATTGTTAAACACCACGTCGACCCGACCAAAAGCCGCGACCGTGGCGTCGAACAGTGCGCGCACCGACTCCGGATTGGCCACGTCGGTCGGAATTACCAATGCACGGTCAGCCGCACCGCTTTCGCTGGCAACCGCCTGCAAGGGCTCCGAACGGCGCCCTGCCAGCACGACACGGTAACCGTCTCCGAGCATGGCGAGTGCCGCGGCTTTGCCGACACCGCTACCGGCCCCTGTGACGATCGCAATTTTAGATTCTGACGACATGTTGCGCGAGCTCCGTTGTTATGGAAGAAAAAACACAGTGGATGTTAGCCAACCGGTCAGCGGCGCGGCGAACGGCCACGTTTACTGGCGACGCTATTGCGCGGAGCAGCCTTGCTGCCCGCCCCGGCGGACTTGCCGCCACGCGCGGGGCTCTCTGCACCCTTGCGCGATTTGCGCCGGGGCGCACTGTCGGCGCCGATGTCCTCGCGCGTACCGCGGGGGTGGGCGTCATGCGCAACGCCCTTGTCCTTGGGCGCACGGGTGGTCAGTTCTTCGCCTTCGCGCACCAGGCGGAAGTCGATCCGGCGACCATCGAGATCGACCCGGCTCACCTGCACCCGGACCCGGGTGCCGATCGAGTAGCGGGTTCCGGTGCGTTCGCCGCGCAACTCCTGGCGCATCTCGTCGAACCGGAAATACTCTCCACCCAACTCCGTGATGTGCACCAGGCCCTCGACGTACATGGCGTCGAGCGTGACGAAGATACCGAAACTGGTCGCGGAGGTGACCACGCCACCATATTCCTCGCCCAGGTGCTCCCGCATGTATTTGCACTTGAGCCAGGCCTCGACATCGCGGCTGGCCTCGTCGGCACGGCGCTCGTTAGCGCTGCAATGCAGGCCGGCAGCTTGCCAGGCAAGGCCTTCGGCGTTGAGCTTGCGCGGCTTTTCACCGCCTGCCTTTTCCTTCGACGCGGCCCCCTTCTCGAGCCGGCGCGACAACTTGGCATGGGCCTCACCCGGTGTCGGCAACGCCGGCAGGACATACCGCTTTTTGTTCAGAATGGCCTTGATGACCCGATGCACCAGCAGGTCCGGGTAACGCCGGATCGGGCTGGTGAAATGGGTGTAGGCATCAAACGCAAGGCCGAAGTGGCCGCCATTGGCTGGTGTGTAGATGGCCTGCTGCATGGCACGCAACAGCATCGAATGGATCTGCTGTGCATCGGGGCGGTCCTTGGTCGCATGGGCGATGGCCTGGAACTCGCGCGGCGTCGGGTCATCGCTGATGCTCAACCCGATACCAGTCGCCTTGAGGTAGCTCGACAGCGTCTCCTGTTTCTCGGGGGTCGGGCCTTCGTGCACACGGTACAGGCCATGATGCTTACTTTGCAGGATGAAGTCGGCACTGCAGACGTTGGCCGCCAGCATGGCCTCCTCGATCAGCTTGTGCGCGTCGTTGCGGGTGCGCGGAACGATTTTCTCGATGCGCCCGTTCTCGTCACAGACGATTTGCGTCTCGACCGTTTCGAAGTCGACCGCGCCACGTTTGTTACGCGCGGTGAGCAACGCACGATACACATCGTGCAGATGTAACAGGTCGTCGACCCGATCCTTGCGCTTTTGCGCCTCCGGTCCCCGGGTATTGGCCAGGATCGCTGCGACTTCCGTATACGTGAAGCGCGCATGGCTCCACAGCACGGCGGGGTAGAACTGGTAGGCCGTCACTTCGCCCGACGCGTCGACGGACATGTCGCACACCATGCACAGCCGCTCGACTTCCGGGTTCAGCGAACACAGGCCGTTGGAGAGCTTTTCGGGCAGCATTGGAATCACCCGGCGCGGGAAATAAACGCTGGTCGCGCGGTCGTAAGCGTCCACGTCGATCGCCGAGCCGGTTTCCACGTAGTGGCTCACATCGGCGATCGCTACCAGCAGGCGCCAGCCCTTGGTTGCGGATTTGCCGCGCCCGATGGTGGCTGGCTCGCAATACACCGCGTCATCGAAGTCACGCGCATCTTCGCCATCGATCGTGACCAGTGGTACGTCGGTCAGGTCGATCCGGTGCTTCTTGTCCGCTGGCCGCACCTTGTCGGGCAGGCCGCGGGCCTGCGCGATGCAGGCATCGGAGAACTCATGCGGCACGCTGTATTTGCGCACGGCAATCTCGATCTCCATGCCGGCATCGTCAATTTCGCCCAACACCTCTTTGACCCGCCCCACGGGCTGCCCGTAAAGCGCTGGTGGCTCGACCAGTTCGACAACCACGACCTGACCGGTCTTGGCGGTGCCAGTGGCCCCCTTGGGAATCAGCACATCCTGGCCATAACGCTTGTCCTCGGGCGCCACGAGCCAGACCCCTCCCTCCTGCAGCAGGCGCCCGATGATGGGCTGGGGGGCGCGTTCGATGATCTCGACAACGCGACCCTCCGGCCGACCCTTGCGATCGCTGCGCACGATCCGGACCTTGACCCGGTCCTTGTGCAACACCGCGCGCATTTCGTTGGGCGGCAAATAGATGTCGGATTCACCGTCATCACGGGCAACAAAACCATGACCATCACGGTGGCCTTGAATAATGCCTTCAACTTCGTCCAGCGATGCGCTGGAAGTACTAATATTCTTGATACAATTCTCTCTTTCCTGAGATGCCCAGGTGGCGGAATTGGTAGACGCACTAGTTTCAGGTACTAGCGAGTAACATCGTGGGGGTTCGAGTCCCTTCCTGGGCACCAAGTTGGTTAATGATGAAAGCCACTGCACTTGCAGTGGCTTTTTTCTTGGGCCGCTGTTTTTGCAGCGGCTTTTCCTTTTGCGCCGCTGCGACCACAACGGCCGCTTCTCTGACAAATCGTCATATGGGGATGGCGACCAGATCGTGTCCTTGTGTACCCACGATACGGGCGCGCGTGAAATCCCCGACCTTGAGTGTCTTGCTGATCTTCTCGGGCGGCAGCAACCGCACAACGCCGTCGATCTCCGGCGCATCAGCGTAGCTGCGCCCGATGCCACCCTTGCGTCCCAGCCCCGGCGCGGAATCGACGAGAACCTGCATGCTCGCACCAATACGGCGCTTGAGCCGCTCCGTGGACACCTGCTCGGCCACCGCCATGAAGCGCGCCCGGCGTTCTTCGCGCAATTGCGCTGGCAACATGCCATCGAGCTGGTTTGCCGCAGCGCCGTCAACCGGACTGTAGGCGAAGCAACCAGCGCGATCTATCTGGGCTTCCTGCATGAAGGCCAGCAGATGTTCGAACTCTGCTTCTGTCTCACCCGGGAAGCCGGCGATAAAGGTGCTGCGCACCACGATCTCCGGACACATCGAACGCCATTGCTGAATGCGCTCAAGGTTCTTCTCGCCGCTGGCTGGGCGTTTCATGCGCTTGAGCACATCTGGATGGCTATGCTGCAATGGCACATCCAGGTAAGGCAACACCCTGCCGGCCGCCATCAGCGGAATGACGCCATCCACACTTGGGTACGGATACACGTAATGCAATCGTACCCAGGCGCCATAGGGCTCGGCCAGATCACCTAGTGCTGCCACCAGGTCCTGCATGCGGGTCTTGATGGGCTTGCCGTCCCAGAACCCCGTGCGGTATTTGACATCGACACCATAGGCCGAGGTGTCCTGGCTGACCACCAGCAACTCCTTCACGCCACCTTCGAACAGTGCCCGCGCATCGCCCAATACATCTCCGATCGGGCGTGAGACCAGGTCGCCCCGCATGGAAGGAATGATACAGAAGGTGCAGCGGTGGTTGCATCCCTCGCTGATTTTCAGATAGGCATAGTGCCGCGGCGTCAGCTTGATACCGGCAACACCAAAGGCGTTTGGAATCAGGTCGACAAAGGGATCGTGCGGTTTGGGCAGGTTGATATGGACTGCGTCCATGACTTCCTGCGTCGCATGTGGCCCGGTCACGGCGAGCACTTTCGGGTGCACCTGGCGAACCAGATTGCCACCATCGGCACCCGACTTGGCGCCCAGGCAACCGGTCACGATTACACGTCCGTTCTCGGCCAGCGCCTCTCCTATCGAGTCCAGGCTCTCGCGCACGGCATCATCGATGAACCCGCAGGTATTGACGATCACCAGGTCCGCACCGGCCAGAGACTTTGTGGTCTGGTAACCTTCGGCGCTGAGCTGGGTCAGGATCAGTTCGGAGTCGGTCAGTGCCTTGGGGCATCCCAGGCTGATAAATCCGACCGTGGGCACCTTGGTCGGAGCAGGTTTGTCGGGGGTAATAACGTCTTGCATGCGTGTATTGTCGTTCCCCGCGCGCCAATCACCTTTTCAGACCGAAACTGGTCAGGACCTGTTCGGTCTGTTTCTGCATCTGCTCCTGCAACTGGGTCAGCAGCGCCTTGGACTGATCCAGGCCCGGCGTCATCATGCCCTTGACCATCGGCATCTGCATGTTCATGAACTGCTTCCACATGTCGGGGGTCAGGGATTCGGACTGCTCGCCCAACCGGGCCTGCACATCCATCAGCGTCTGCATGTTCTTCTCGAGGTAGCCCCCCATGAACCCCTGCATCGTGTGACCATAGAACCGTATGATATTGGACAACACCGGCGCGGTGAACATCGGCGACCCGTTGGCCTCCTGCTCCAGGATGATCTGCAACAGGATGCTGCGCGTCAGGTCGTCGCCCGTCTTGGCATCGACCACCACGAACGGCTTGCCTTCCATGACCAGATCCCTGACCTCAGCCATCGTGATGTAGGCCGAACTGGCGGTGTCATACAGGCGCCGGTTCGGGTATTTCTTGATAACCCGCTCATCCTTGTGGGCTGCCGCGGGGTTATTGCTGGTCATTGCTGGAGTTCCTTCAGGCCGTGCCACCGGCAAATGTCACGAATGCCTGCATTCGAGGCGATGGTTTGCGCAGTCGAATCAAGCCGCTTCCAACGCAAAGTTTACACAATTGCCCCAGCCGGCGACCACTGCACACCCACTTATTGTAAGCGTGACTGTATGCCGCGCTGGTTGCTGCGCCGCAGTCAAGCCGCCCGCAAACCCACCGCTTCACGCAAGATCAAGGTCGCCAGCGTTCGCCTCACGCACCGCCATGCTGGGGATGAACAGTCACAAGGCAATGGCCTGTTGAGACCAACCTGGATTTGACTCAGAGCTGATTTGGTGTTGGCGCACACCATCATTGAAAGCCATTTCACGGGCGCGGCTGGTGCAGAAGATCATGAAGAGCAGGTGCAAAAAAGGGCCGCCACAGGCCGCCGACGGGCGCCTGATCTGGCGCGATGAAGTGCGGATCAGCGAAACAAAAAAGCCCCGCAGAGGTCACCCTGCGGGGCTTGTACTGGTAGGCGATAGAGGAATCGAACCTCCCACCCCTTCCATGTCAAGGAAGTGCTCTACCGCTGAGCTAATCGCCTGCGTTCTTCGGTGGCCAACCAATGACCAAAAACCTGATTCCGCCTCACACGCAAAACGAGGGGAACACCGTGTGCATCAATAACCCGACAGCACTTTGTCAAGCCCAACGGCGCTGTACTCGAACTGGCAGTCCCCACCGCACCAAGGCGCTGATCTGACCATTCACCCCGCCGGGCTGCGCGCCCGAGGCTGTTCGGGAGCGCAAATTGTAGCAGTAACTTCCCCGTGTTTGGAAGTCGCTGAGACATAATCTTCCGACGCGCCAAAACGGCACATCTGTTTACATAGCTAAAGGAATCAGCACCATGGAAATCGCAGGAAAAGTATTCATCGTCACCGGCGGCGCATCGGGTCTGGGAGAGGGAACAGCCCGCATGTTGGCAGCCAAGGGCGCCAAAGTGGTGGTCGCCGACATGCAGGCAGAAAAAGGCGAAGCCGTGGCCAAGGAAATCGGCGGCGCATTTGTCAAGTGCGACGTGACCCAGGAAGCAGATGGGCAGGCGGTCGTGGCCAAGGCGGTCTCGATGGGCAAACTGATGGGACTGATCAACTGCGCCGGCATCGCCACGGCGGAAAAGACGGTTGGCAAGAACGGGCCCCACGTGCTGGCCGGATTCGTCAAGACCGTCACGGTCAACCTGATCGGCAGCTTCAACATGATCCGCCTGGCCGCGGACGCCATGAGCAAGAACGAACCCGAGACCACCGGCGAACGTGGCGTGATGATCTCCACCGCGTCGGTGGCAGCCTACGACGGCCAGATCGGCCAGGCCGCCTACAGCGCGTCCAAGGGCGGCATCGTCGGCATGACGCTGCCGATCGCACGCGACCTTGCGCGCAGCGGTATCCGCAACATGACGATCGCACCCGGCATCTTCGGCACGCCGATGATGTTCGGCATGCCCAAGGAAGTTCAGGAGTCGCTGGCCGCCAGCGTACCGTTCCCATCGCGCCTGGGCACCCCTGATGACTACGCCAAGCTGGCCCTGCATATCATCGAGAACGACATGCTCAACGGCGAAGTGATTCGGCTCGACGGCGCGATCCGCCTGGCGCCGCGCTGATCCGCCCACGGTTCACGGACCGTGGCGGGCCTCGCCAACCACGGTCCATGGTATGACAAGACAGCGGCATCGGCGACATCCGATCCGCCCCTGACAACGCCTACACAGGAGGCCCTATGGCAATAGCCGGAATGAACCATTTCACGGTACTGACGTCCGATCTGGACGCAACGCTTTCCTTCTATTGCGGCCTGCTGGGTCTTGAAAACGGTGCTCGACCGCCATTCGACTTCCCTGGCGCCTGGCTGTACAGCGACGGCCGCGCGATATTGCATATTGTGGCGGGCCGACCGTTGCCGGCGTCGCCGGCCGGCGTGATCGATCACATGGCGTTCAGTGCCAGCGCACTGGCCGAGACCGCGGCGCGACTCACCGCAAACAACATCGAATTCGACCTGCGCAAGTTACCCGGCGACGGCAGCTGGCAGTTGTTCTGCCATGACCCCAATGGCGCCCGCGTGGAACTCGACTTCGACGCAGCCGAGCCGGCGCCGGGCTGATCCCCAAGGCGAGCGCGGTCGAGCGACACCCGCGCCGCGCATGTCGGGGCCCGCAAGTAACCAAACGACCTGTCCTCGCCACCACCCTGCACCTGTTTCTGAACGGAGCGCCCATGTTGACCCGTATCACCTTGCCGCTGAGCGCCATTGCACTTGCCACCCTGGTCGCCGGTTGTGCCTCCGGCCCCGGCAGCTTCAACTACGCGGTGCCGGACCAGCCCGAAGGCGCATCGGGCTACACCGAAAAGCCCGGTTGGGCAACGCGCAAGTTCGCGGTTGCCGCGGCCAACCCGCTGGCAACCGATGCCGGCTACCAGGTACTCAAGGCCGGCGGTAGTGCCGTAGACGCCGCGATCGCGGTGCAAATGGTGCTCGGCCTGGTCGAACCGCAGTCCAGTGGCATCGGTGGCGGCGCCTTCCTGATGCACTTCGATGGCAAGGAGGTCGAAGCCTTCGATGGCCGCGAAACCGCGCCAGGCGGCGCAGACGAAAAGCTGTTCATCGGTACCGATGGCAAACCGATGCCGTTCTACGAGGCGGTTGTGGGCGGACGCTCGGTCGGCGTGCCCGGCACCGTGCGTATGCTCGAAATGGCCCACCGGCAACATGGCAAGTTGCCATGGGCCAAGCTGTTCGAACCCGCGATCACACTGGCAGACGGCGGGTTCAAGGTCAGCTCCCGCCTGAACGATCTGCTGACCAGCGAGAAATACCTCAAGAACGACCCAGTTGCGGCCGCCTATTTCTACCATGCGGACGGCTCCGCTGTTGCGGCTGGAGAGACATTGCGCAACCCCGACCTGGCCGCTGTACTGCGCAAAATCGCCAGTGACGGGTCGAAGGCCTTGCTCGAGGGTGATGTGGCCAGGGCCATCGTCGACAAGATCCAGCAACACCCGACCAACCCCGGCAAGCTGAGCATGACTGACCTGGCTGGTTACCAGCCGGTCAAGCGTGCGCCCATCTGCAGCGACTACCGGGCAAACACGCGCGACTTCCGCATCTGTGGCTTTCCGCCACCGAGTTCGGGCGCCATCGCCGTGGGTCAGATCCTGGGCATCCTGTCCAATACGAATGCGGCCACACTGCCCTTGCAAGACGGCATTCCATCGGCTGACTGGCTGCATCTGTATACGGAGGCGTCACGCCTGACATTCGCCGACCGCGCCTTGTACCTGGCCGATCCGGCATTTGTGTCCCCACCCGCCGGCGACTGGATGAGCCTGCTCGACCCGGGCTACCTTGCCGACCGCGCCAAGCTGATTGGCCAGGCTCCGGGCGACAAAAGCATGAAGAGCGCCAAACCGGGCACACCCGGCGGCATCAGGACCGCGTATGCGCCGATGCCCGATCAGATCGAATACGGCACTTCTCATATTTCGATCGTCGACAGCCGCGGCAACGCGCTGGCGATGACCACCACCATTGAGTCGGGCTTCGGCGCGCGTCAGATGGTGCGGGGATTTCTTCTGAACAATGAGTTGACGGACTTCAGCTTCGCGCCAACGGACAGCAACGGAGCGCCGATCGCCAATCGGGTAGAGGCCGGCAAACGGCCACGTTCATCCATGGCGCCCACGCTGGTATTCGACAAGGCCACGGGCGCCCTGATCATGAGTGGCGGCAGCCCGGGCGGCGCGCTGATCATTCACTACACAGCCAAGACCCTGTATGGCGTTCTGAACTGGGGCATGCTGCCGCAGCAGGCCATCAACCTGCCTAATTTCGCCTCGCTCAACGGACCGACGGTACTGGAGGAAAAACGTTTCCCCGCCGCCACCGTAGACGCGCTCAAGGCCCGCGGGCACGCGATACGCGAAATCGAAATGACCAGCGGCCTGCAGGCCATCACGCGCGGACAGGTGCACGGCCAGTCCGTGTGGCTCGGTGGGGCCGATCCGCGCCGTGAAGGTGTGGTGATGGGCGACTAAAGCTGGTCCGCTCTGCGGCGCGCCGGTATGCCCGGAGCGCTGCAGGAGAGCGGCCGGCGCCCCAGGCCCGACAACCTTTATATGTCGATGGCCTTTGCCGACCCGGCCCGCTGACGCAACTCGACCTTCTGGATCTTGCCGGTCGAGGTCTTGGGCAGCTCACCAAATACGACCGCCCTGGGCACCTTGAATCCCGCCAGGTGCTGCTTGCAATGCGCCACGATGTCCTGCTCGGACACAGCCGCATCGGTCTTGAGCTCGACAAACGCACACGGTGTCTCGCCCCAGCGCGGATCGACCATGGCCACGACCGCGGCGGTCAACACCGCCGGATGCCGGTACAGCACATCCTCCACCTCGATCGACGAGATGTTCTCGCCCCCCGAGATGATGATGTCCTTGCTGCGGTCCTTGATCTTCATGTAGCCGTCCGGGTACACCACCGCCAG
>Ga0209390_10000574_pt1 | contig 73264 bp, 67 predicted proteins | sample BON01_FD_187212 | JGI IMG/M metagenome (GOLD analysis project Ga0209390, IMG submission 187212) | Freshwater microbial communities from Lake Bonney liftoff mats and glacier meltwater in Antarctica - BON-01 (SPAdes) (version 2) | ecosystem: Environmental > Aquatic > Freshwater > Ice > Glacier...
TTGAAATGCCTATCTTTTATCGAGAAGAACAAATAGGAACTCGGAGGGTTGATTTTTTGGTTGAAGGAATTATTTCAGTTGAGTTAAAGGCCATTACCAAATTAGAGGATGTTCATTTTGCCCAAGCTATCAATTATTTAGAAGCTTATAATTTAGAAATAGGTTTGCTAATCAACTTTGGAGAAACAAGTTTAAACTTCAAACGACTCAGCAATAAGAAATTCAAATCAACTCAATCACAGGAATCAAAAATATCATAGTTCAGACCATTTGATATATCATGACCAAAGAAAACCGCCATAAAATTATTTGAAGAAAAGAAAGTGCGTAGCCAATGGGATGCAGAACAGGAGAAATGGTTATTTTCAATTATTGATGTAATTGAAGCTTTAACTGGTACAGACAGACCACGAAAATATTGGAGTGATTTAAAAGCTAAACTGAAAAAGGATAGTAAATCTTATAAAACCGATGTTGCTGATACAGAGCAGCTTTTTCGTTTAATACAATCCATTCCATCACCCAAAGCAGAACCCTTTAAACTATGGTTGGCAGAAGTAGCCTCGGAAAGATTAGATGAAATTCAAGACCCAGAATTGAGTATTGATAAGGCTTTGGAGAATTATATGAACTTGGGCTATTCGGAAAGTTGGATTAATCAACGCCTTAAAAGCATTGAAATAAGAAAAGAACTCACCGATGAATGGAAAAAGAGAGGACTGAAAGAAGGGCAGCAATTTGCAACGCTTACTGATATTATCACCAAAGCTTGGAGCGATAAAACCTCTAAAGAATATAAAATGTTAAAGGGATTAAAAAAAGAAAACCTTAAAGACAACATTTAATAATAAGCGGTTCTAATTAGGGGAAGCTTGCACTTGAACTTCGGAATGTTTAAAAAAAGCTTATAAATATAAATTAATTGTTATATTTGTGGCATGACACAGTTCACACATCATCCAATTTCGCAATGGCAAGAAGAGGATCGTCCTCGGGAAAAGCTCGTTTTAAAAGGCAAGAGTGCCTTATTAAATCATGAACTTTTGGCCATCCTTATAGGTAGCGGCACAACGAAATTATCCGCGGTAGATTTATGCGCTCAGATTTTGGAATATGTGAACAATGATTTAACGCAGCTCGGCAAACTAAGTGTTCTAGACCTTCAAAAGTTTAAAGGCATAGGCGAAGCCAAAGCAATCAGTATTGTGGCATCGATGGAATTGGGTAGACGACGGCAAGCAGAAAATATAGGTCAGGTCAATACGATTAAATCAAGTAAGGATATTTACGCTGTCTTATTAGCCGACTTAAGTGACTTAATTAGCGAAGAGTTTTGGATTATCTACCTCAATCATCGAAACAAAATCATTGGTAAAGAAAAAATTAGCTCGGGAGGGCTAACGGCCACCATCGTGGATCTTCGAATGTTGTTCAAAGGCGCCATAGAACGCTTGGCTACTTCCATTATTCTAGCGCATAATCACCCCTCTGGCACCCTGAAGCCTTCTCAAGCCGACATCAAACTCACTAACAAAATAAAAGAAGCCGGCCACATCTTAGACGTCCAAGTCCTAGACCACCTTATCATTTCCGATACCGGTTATTATAGTTTCGCCGATGAAGGAATGTTGTAGCATACAAAATTAAAGTGTAGACCTTAAATAGTTCTAAAATAAAACTGGCACTCGCTGTGCCTTTGGTCTTCCACGCTGTTTGATATAGCCACTAACCGCCAGCTATGTTTAGGTCTCCGCGAGGCACAACAACTAGAAAATAGCGTAGTTATCCAATCATCTAAATCTCTTCCTCTACAACTTTTTGGACATTGAAAACGTTTACCGTTAGTAAAACTTAACAAAGACTTAAAATCCCTTGAATAATTTTGCATTATCTTTACAGCACCAAATTCAACTAAATTTATCAAATGAAAATTCAACCAATCCAGTTTTCTAACGACAAGAATGCAGCATTCGTAAAGGAATTAAAGCATCGAGTGAACCAATATTTCAAAGAAAAAGGTATCTCCAAAAAAGCAAACTTTTCCATGGTGTTTAAAACCATTGTGATGGTGGCTCTTTTAGTGATTCCTTATGGAATTATGATGGCAAATGTTACGAGTAACATTTGGATTAACTACCTTTTATGGGCAATCATGGGACTAGGTGTTGGCGGCATAGGAATGTCTGTAATGCACGATGCAAATCATGGTGCTTATTCAAAAAACAAAACCGTGAATCGTATCGTCGGTAGATTTATTGATTTGGTTGGCGGGAATGCTACGAATTGGAAAATTCAACACAACTTGTTACATCATACGTACACCAATATTCACGGTTTAGACCAAGATTTAAATGCGGGTGTTGTGCTCAGATTATCACCAGACCAAAAGCGCTACCGTATTCACAAATACCAACATATTTACGCCTGGTTTTTATATGGTCTAATGACCTTGCCTTGGATGACGATAAAGGACTTTCTACAAATGAATGAATTCAGAAAAAAGAATTTAAATAAGGGCAGATCAAGAAAATTTTGGAAGGAATATTCCCTCATGGTGGCTATTAAAATGTTCTATTACACTTATATTATTGTTTTACCAATCCTCTTTTTACCTTCCGCTTGGTGGCAGATTTTAGTAGGTTTTGTAGTGATGCATTACGTTACTGGAGCAATATTAGCAACTACATTTCAATTGGCACATGTGATGCCAAAAACAATGTCTCCATTTGATATTAAAGACAACTCTATGGAAGCGAATTGGTTTGTTCACCAATTGGAGACCACTACCAATTTTGCTAAAAACAATTGGTTAATTTCTTGGTATATAGGCGGATTGAACTTCCAGGTTGAACATCATCTATTCCCAAATATTTGTCATGTACATTATAAAAAGCTTTCTTCGATTGTAGAGGAAACAGCTAAAGAATACGGTATTGTATATCATAATATTCCCACAATGGCTAAGGCCTTATTGGAACATGGAAGAATGCTTAAAACTTTGGGTTCGGGAAAGTTAATGGCTTAGTTTTTTACCTTTTCATAGAAGGTGATGACCAAACCAAAAATTACGATTGCGCCGCCTAAAATCATTTGATTGGAAATGTGTTCGTGCAAAACAAGCCTTGCTATAAGTGCACTTAAAAAAGCTTGGCTCAACAAGCTTAGTGACACGCGAGTAGCCCGCATTCTTTTAATTGCATAATTGATCAACATCCATGCTGTGAGTTGCACCACAACGCCTTGATACAACATGATGAGCCAAGAGCCATTGGAAAAGCCAACTAGCGGTTCGTTTAAGGCTATATTAACGACGAATAGAAAGATGGTAGAGCTCAATAAGGAAATTGTGAAAAACGGCAGTAGGGCAAGTTCGCCTAATGCTTTTTTACTAGTGATAATATAGCCAGCATAAAACACCCCCGCAACGAGTGCTAAAAGGAAGGCATGATCAAATTCAAAATGGGTAAAGCTTCTGAACCCTATGAAAATAATCATTCCAAAAACAGCGACCACGGTTCCTATCCAAAAATTTCTAGTAGGTATATGCTTAAGAAAGAAGTAAGAGCCGATTCCAACCCAGATAGGAGCTAAGTTGACCAAAAGCGTTGCCTGACCAATCGTAGATTCTTTAATTGCCACGTTCCAAAGAGAAACATCCGCAGCAATACAGATGCCACTTAGCACACTTAAAAAAAGAATAGACGGCTTAGGAAAAATAACTTGCTTGTGATAAATTGCCCAAGGCAAAAGAAGTGCGCATGCGATTGCCATTCTATAAAATGCGGCAACAGAGCTTGGCGTTGCATTGAGCTTTACAGAAGTTGGGTAGCTTGATATAATCAGTATTCCAACAAATAAAGCTAGCCGTTCTTTTGACATGGGTGCAAAATAATTTGGCTCAAAATTAGCACCAAACTTTGGAATTTTTGTCTAGATTATTCTCTAAGGTAATTTAAACACTCTTTTTCTTTACAAGCCTTAGATAAACCTTATTTAAGAAAATTTTACGCTACGCAGAAGAGGGCATCTTTTAAATAGCCCCTTGTAAATCTGCGGTTTGAACAGGCTTTAGAATTAGGCTTGTTCGTAATTTAAACCGTCATGATTTCACTTTCTTTGCTAGCTAAAACGCTTTCAACTTTTGAGGTATAGTCGTTCACAATTTTTTGAACGTCTTCTTCTGCATTTTTTGCTAGGTCTTCACTCAAACCATCTTCTTTTAGAGACTTCACAAAATCCATGGCATCTTTTCTTGCTGATCGCAAAGAAATTTTCGCATGCTCTCCTTCAGCTTTTGTTTGTTTTACCATTTCTTTTCTTCGCTCTTCTGTCAGCGGGGGAATATTTAATCTAATAAACTCGCCATCATTTTGAGGCGTTAACCCAATGTTTGCTTGTAAAATGCCTTTTTCAATATTTTGAAGCGTAGATTTGTCAAAGGGTTGAATGCTTATCGTTCTGCCATCGGGAGTAGATACACTAGCGACTTGATTCAGAGGGACATTAACACCATAAGCTTCCACCATAATGCCGTTTACCATACTAGGGTTTGCCTTTCCTGCTCGGATTTTAGTCAATTCTTTATACAAATGATCAATAGCTTTATCCATTGATTCTCTTGCTTCATCCATTACCATTTGAACTTCTTCTTGCATGATTCTTTTGTTTTATTATTCTATTAATTAGAAACTATTGTACCAATTTTTTCTCCGTTTAATAATTTTAATAGATTTCCTGGTTTGTCCATGTTAAACACCAATATCGGAACATTATTTTCTTGACAAATGGTAAACGCCGTCGTATCCATAATATTCAATTTTTGCTTGAGCACTTCATCAAACGTTAAGGTGTCATATTTTACAGCTGTTGGATCTTTTTCAGGGTCTGAAGTATAGATGCCATCTACTCTTGTTCCTTTGATTACGGCATCGGCATCAATTTCAGAAGCTCTAAGTGCCGCAGCGGAATCTGTTGTGAAATAAGGACTACCCGTGCCTGCAACAAAAATAATAACTCTTCCTTTTTCAAGGTGTCTGGTGGCTCTTCTTCGAATATAGGGTTCTGCGATTTCTTTCATTTCGATAGCGGAAACCAATCTAGTATAAATCCCTTCTTTCTCCAGGCCATTTTGAAGCGCAAGACCGTTAATAACGGTAGCTAGCATGCCCATATAGTCTCCGGACACTCTATCAATTCCACTATCGTGAGCTTGTAAGCCTCTAAAGATATTTCCCCCGCCAATTACTATAGCAACCTCTATCCCTTTGTCTACAGCCGACTTAATGTCCTTTGCATATTGAGTAACAACATTTGGGTCTATCCCGAATTGCTTTTGACCCATTAAGCTTTCTCCACTTAGTTTTAACAGTACCCTTTTTAGTTTCATGTTTGAATTTGACGCTAATTTAAACCTTTTCAATTATTTTTTGACATAAAAAAACCCCGACGCAATCGGGGTTTTTATTTTAAATTGCGAATTAGTCGCCTAATTCAATTCTTTTGAATTCTACAATTGACGCATTAGCGCTGAAAGCTTTGATTGCAGCAGCAACCGTTTTATCAGATTCTAAAGCAAAGAATTGGTCTAACAAACAATACTCTTGATCTAACAAGGTGTTGTCTGCAATGAATCTTTCTAATTTACCTGGAACGATGTTGTTCCAAATTTTTTCTGGTTTACCTTCGGCAGCTAATTCTGCTTTGATTCCTTCTTCAACTTCTGTCATTACAGCTGGAGTTAACTGAACCATACTTACGTATTGAGGAACATTTTTAAGGTGTTTACCTAAACGCAATCTTTCTGCGTTTTCAATTTCGATTTGACTTTTAAAAGCTTCGGTTTCCTTAGCAATGAAGTCAGCACCAAACTCTTTGTAACTTAAGATTTTCGGCTTCATAGCAGCGATGTGCATAGAGACTCCTTTAAAGAACGCGGTAGCTTCTGCATCATTTTTATAAGAAACCAATACCCCAATTTTGTTTCCAGCATGAATGTAAGAAGCAATATGATCGCCAGTCATAACTGCATAGTTACTGATAGATATGTTCTCGCCAATTGAACCCACTTTCTCAATAATCTTATCTGCAACTGTAACGCTACCGATCTTTAAAGCTTCTACGTCTTCCTTAGATGCCGAGTTATTACTTAAAGCTAATTGTGTAATTTCAGTGGCAAACTTTACGAATTCTTCATTCTTTGCAACGAAATCTGTTTCACAAGACAAGTGAACGATTACGCCTCTTTTACCATCTTCAGATGTAAGTGCAATTACCGCACCTTCATTTGCATCTCGTCCTGAACGTAACTCTGCCACTTTCGCACCCTTTTTTCTTAAATAATCAACAGCGCCTTGCATGTCACCATTAGATTCAGCAAGCGCTTTCTTACAGTCCATTAAACCTGCACCTGTTAGGTCTCTTAATTCTTTTACTTGTTGAGCAGTAACAACCATTGTATTCAATTTTTTTATGTTTAAACTTAATTATAGCAAAACGGTCAAGCTAAGAGCCCGACCGTTTTTTTGTATTTGGATGAGCGAAAAACGCCATTTTACTTTTTAATCTTCTGTATCAACAGCTGCTTTTTCAGCAAGCTCTGTTTCTTCTTCCTCATCTTCGTCTTTCATGTTTTGACGATCTGATAATCCCTCTTTAACAGCCTCTGCTAAATATCTAGCGATAATCTCAATAGACTTTGAAGCATCGTCATTTGCAGGAATTGGAAAATCAACTAAATTTGGGTTAGAGTTCGTATCAACCATACCGAACGTTCTAATGCCTAATTTCTTCGCTTCTTTGATTGCAATGTGTTCGTGGTTAATATCCACAACGAAAATTGCTGCAGGTAAACGGTTCAATTGCTCGATACCACCAAGAACAGTATTCAACTTATCTTTCTGACGCGTCATCATTAAACGCTCTTTCTTTGTTAAACCAGTTGCAGTAGTGTCGGCCAATATTTTTTCGATGGTTTGCATCTTTTTAATTGACTTTCTAATCGTACCAAAGTTCGTTAACATTCCACCTAACCATCTTTCAGTTACGTAAGGCATGTTAATTTCTTGAGCTATTAATTTAACCGTTTCTTTAGCTTGCTTCTTAGTAGCAACAAACATTATTTTTCTACCTGATTGTGTAATTGCGCGCATTGCTGCAGCAGCTTCAGCTAACTTTTCCGATGTTTTATTAAGGTCAATTAAGTGAATCCCTTTTTTCTCCATGAAAATGTATTGCAACATCTTTGGATTCCACTTTCTCTTTAAGTGTCCAAAATGAACACCAGCCTTCAACAATTCTTTTTGATCTATTCTTTCCATGATAAAATTTCTTGTACTTGCCTTAAATATTAACGCTTACTAAATTGTTCTTTCTTACGAGCTTTTCTGAAACCTGGCTTCTTACGCTCTACCACTCTAGCATCTCTAGTTAGCATTCTTAATGGTTTAAGCGCTAAACGGTGCTCTTCATCAATTAATAATAAAGCTCTTGAGATTCCAAGTTGAATTGCTTCAGCTTGACCCTTGATTCCTCCACCATTAACATTCACGATGAAGTCGAAGCTTCCAATAGTCTCTGTTGCCGCTAATGGCTCAACTACTTTGTTTCTTAAAAATTCTACTGAAAAGTAGTCTTTTATATCTTTATCGTTGATAGTGATTTTTCCTTTGCCCTTGCTAATAAAAACTCTGGCAACAGAAGCTTTTCTTCTTCCTACAGCTACATTTTTTTCCATGATTATAGTGATTTAGGTTGTTGAGCTGTATGAGGGTGCTCAGCGCCTTCGTAAACGAATAATTTTTTGAACATTGCACGTCCTAATTTATTTTTAGGTAACATGCCTTTAACAGCATTTTCTACCATTGCAATAGGCTTCTTTTTGTTCAAATCCTTAGCAACAATGGTTTTTTGTCCACCTGGATACCCTGTGTATCTCATGTAGATTTTTTGATCCCACTTGTTTCCTGTTAAATGGATTTTATCAGCGTTTAAAACAATTACGTGGTCACCTGCATCGAAATGCGGAGTATACGTTGCCTTGTGCTTGCCTTTAAGGATAGTTGCAATCTCTGTTGACATTCTACCTAAGGTTTTGTCTGTTGCATCAACCACGAACCACTCTCTTGTGTGTGTTTGTGCGTTTTCAAACTTAGTTTTGTAACTTAATGTATTCACGACTTTAATTTTCTTTTGTTATAAGTTGTTGATTTTCAATAGAATTTTCGCCCTAAAGCGCTTACTTCATGTAAAAATCGGATTGCAAAGATAAATCTTAAATAGTTTATAAACAATACTTGTTTTGAATTATTTTTCTCAACCCTTATAAGTAGTTGATAATCAGTGTTAATTTCGCGATTACTGTAATTATGTGTAGTGGAGAACTTGCTTTAGAAGGATTAAACCGACAAGGGAAAAAGGTAAAATTAAGCCCGGAAGTAATTGTTTCGTTCGATAATAAGGCACGGGCACTTCGAATAAGCTTACAAAAAAGTGGATTTATTTTCAATTTCTTTTGAAGGCGGGCAACTCTTTTTCAGCAATCTATGTTTAAAAGTAGTTATTTACTTTTACTTTTGTAGTCCATTAAAAAATACAAGTTCATGTCAAAATACGATGTTGCTATTATAGGTTCTGGTCCAGGTGGTTATGTGGCCGCTATTCGATTTGCTCAATTAGGTTTTAAAACGGCCATTATTGAAAAGTACCCTACTTTAGGAGGTACTTGTTTAAATGTAGGTTGTATTCCAAGTAAAGCTTTATTAGATAGTTCTGAGCATTTTCATAAAATGAATCACGAATTTGCAGAACACGGTATTCATGTAAGTGGGGCGAAATTAGACTTTACAAAAATGATAGCCCGCAAGCAAAATGTAGTTGATGTGACTTGTGATGGCGTTGCTTTTCTGATGAAGAAAAATAAAATTGATGTCCTTACGGGAACGGGGTCTTTCAAAGACAAGAACACAATCTTAATTAATGGAAAAGATGAAATTAAAGCAGATAAGGTAATTATTGCAACGGGCTCTAAGCCTGTCAATTTACCCTTCGCTAAAATTGATAAAGACAGGGTCATTACCTCTACAGAGGCTTTAAAATTAAAAGAAGTTCCTAAACACCTTGTAATCATCGGTGGCGGTATTATTGCTTTGGAAATGGGTTCAGTGTACTTAAGGTTAGGGAGCGAAGTAACGGTGATTGAATATGAAGACAGATTGACACCAGGAATGGACGGTGATATTAGTAAAGAATTGAAAAGAGTGTTTAGTAAACAAGGCATGAAATTCCAATTGAGCACGAAGGTTAACGACGTGAGTGTGAAAGGCAAAACGGTAACCGTAAAAGCAGAAAACAAAAAAGGGGAAGCGATAGAATTTCAAGGGGACTATTGTTTAGTTGCCGTTGGAAGAAAACCGTATACCGAAGGTTTAGGTCTAGAAAAAGTTGGTGTAAAAATGGACGATAGAGGGCGCATTGAAACCGACGGACAATTGCAAACGAGCGTTGCAGGGATATACGCTATTGGCGATGTGGTGAAAGGCGCTATGTTGGCCCATAAAGCCGAAGAAGAAGGCGTCTTTGTTGCAGAAGTTATCGCTGGACAAAAACCGCATATTCACTACAACTTAATTCCAGGTGTTTGCTACACGTGGCCAGAAGCTTCAGGCGTTGGTGCAACGGAAGAAGAATTAAAAGAAGCAAAAGTTGAATACAAGGCGGGCAAATTCCCTTTCAAAGCTTTGGGAAGAGCAAGAGCAAGTATGGACACCGATGGGTTTGTTAAAATTTTAGCGGATAAAAAAACGGATGAAATTTTAGGGGTACACATCGTTGGCGCTAGAGCAGCCGACTTAATTATGGAAGCCGTGGTAGCGATGGAGTTCAGAGCAAGTGCTGAAGATATTTCTAGAATGAGTCACCCGCATCCAACCTACAGTGAAGCTTTTAAAGAAGCTTGTATGGCGGCTACAGATGACCGAGCAATACACGTTTGATAGAACGTCACGCCTTTGGCGTGACTGATAGACCGCTCCTTCGGAGCTGTTAGATGTGAGACCGCTGCGCTGTTAGACTAAAATAAAATCAAGCTGACAGGTTGATTTTACGAGAAACTATACCTCAGCAGGGTCTCTCCAACGGAGGACCCTGCTGATTTTTTAAATAGAAAGTTATGAGATTACATCGAGTATTAATTATTGGCTTGCGCCAGGCGCTAAGCGAGGCTTTGTTTGGCGACAAATATGCCGACAAAGTCATTGAAAAAGAGCTGAAAGCAAATAAGAAATGGGGAAGTAAGGACCGCGCTTTTGTGGCGGAATCTTTTTATGATATTATAAGATGGAAAAGGAAATTAGAATTTTATATGGGTGAAGACATTCGCAAGAACAACCTCTACAATTTAATCCTAACTTACCTTCTATTAAACCACTATGAAATTCCGAGCTTTGACGAGTTTAAAGGCATGGATTTTAAAAAAACAACGGATCGGTTTGAACTTGAAATTGACAATCCCGCCATTGCGCAATCTGTGCCGGATTGGTTGTATGAGTTGATTCAAAAAAACTACCCCGAACAAGTAGATGCTATTTTAACCGCCTTGAATGAACAAGCGCAAGTTTACATCCGAGTAAATACTTTAAAAACGACTACGGAAGACTTGATGACTGCTTTAAAAGCGGAAGGAATTGAAGTGGAACGAATAGAAGGTCATGACAACACCTTAGTCCTAGCAGAACGTAAAAATGTATTCAGAACCGGCGCTTTTCAAGATGGTTGGTTTGAGGTGCAGGACTTGTCTTCGCAACTCGTTGCCGAAGCTTTGGACCCACAACCAGGCACCCGAGTTTTTGACGTATGTGCAGGAGCTGGAGGAAAGACTTTACATATAGCTTCTTTAATGCAAAACAAAGGACAGATTATTGCCTTGGATTTGTATGAGTGGAAGTTGAAGGAGTTGAAGCGAAGAGCAAAAAGAGCGGGAGCGCACAACATAGAAACGCGACCCATTATAGCGAAAACACTAAAGCGTTTAAAGGATAGCGCAGATAGCTTGCTTATAGATGCTCCTTGCAGCGGTTTAGGCGTTTTGAAAAGAAATCCAGACGCTAAGTGGAAATTAGATGCCGCTTTTATAGAACGCATCACTAAAGAGCAAGAAGAAATTTTACAAAACAACAGTAAGATTCTAAGAAAAGGCGGTAAAATGGTTTACGCTACATGTTCTATTCTTCCAGAGGAAAACGAGCAGCAAGTAGAAAAGTTCTTAGCCAACAATCCTGAATTTAGTTTGATAAAGCAAGAAACTTTATTGCCTAATTTGACTGGCAATGATGGGTTTTTTATTGCGGTGTTGGAGAGGAAGGCATAGGGCTTTATTGAAAATGTCCCTGTATTCATTCCATACACTTTGCGCTGGAGTTTTATTGGTTTTTTATTTTACTTTTAGCATTCGCCAAGACCCGTTTAGTCTAAAGTTTTACTCCTTATTATAAACCAACTTATTTAGGTACACTTTATCTGCCGTATAAGCTTTTAAAATGTAGACTCCTTTATTAAAATCTCCAATGTGTAATTGGCTAAATTTTTCATGCCAAGTTTGTACTCTTCTGCCTTGCATATCATAGATCTCTACATACTCCAAATCTGCCACATGTTCTAGGTTAATGAAGCTAGCTTTCGTTGGGTTGGGGTAAATATTCAAAGCCAATTCCTCACGCTCAAAAACACCCACGTTCTTATCATAAACTCTTATCACCGTATCTACTCCGCAAGCGTCAATCACATTTTCGTCGTAGTCAATTATAAAGACATTGGAAATTTTGAAAGGCATATCTCTATACCCTTGAGCAATAGGAATCACCACATCTTCCATGGTCCAAATGCCATCTAATAAAAACCCCCCACCGTTTCGGTTTAACTTGTCAATACCCACAACGCCCACATCCATTTTTCCTGCTGGAAAATCATCTATATTTTGTTGAATATAGTTCCCATCTTCGGTTCCAAACCAAGCATTTACTCCTTGTGTATTCATGGTGTTAGCTACCACAAAAGTGGAATCATATTCTATCGTAAAAGTGACGCCATAAACGTTCTGACTAGGAAGATTAGACAAGTCTAGGCCAATTTGAATACTAATTGGTTGATCTTCCTTTACTAAACTAGGGAACGACACGTACAAAGGAAAATCGCAGCTTGCATTTGTGCTTTTCTCACTGTAATGTGTGTAACTGTAATTTAAAGAAATCGCATTATAATCCACCGCGTTAATCTGTCCATCTCCATTAGAATCTGCGTGCTTTTGATCGACCCCATTGGTTAGCGTTATGTTCGAATTTACCGCTGCCTGCCCAATCCACTCATTAGAAATCTCAAACCTACCATTTGTCTGATTGTTATAAAACAATCCTATCGCCAACAAGTCTTGCATATCTACATCTTTGTCGTGATCCGTATCTCCTGGGTAGACCAAATCTGCCAATGGTTTTTGGAAAATAAGGTTGCTATACCTTTCAAGCGTTTGAACCTCGTAAACAGGACTAGCACTTAACAAATCAAAAGTACTTAGATAATATTGGGTACTAAGCCCCGAAAATTGCTCGCTTCTCGAAACTATAAGTTGTTGATTTGTCGAATCAATAACCATTGCGTTTCTGTCATAAAGAAAAGACGATGTAGCACAATTCGTGCATGACGGCAATGCGCCTAGATTTATTAAAGCTAAAGAGGTGGGTAATATACCGGCTAAAAAGTTTTGAGATACCCCATTTTGCCCTAAAGCAAAAAGGCCTAACTGCGGGTGGGCCACCAAGTACATGAATTTACTATCGTAAAATTCAGTGTTTAAAATTTGCATATTGTTCGCATCAACCACATACATCACGGAACTATCGCCCCCTATGCCACCTGCTACATAAATTTGATCATTATAATAGACCATACTTACAAATGCTGTATCCAAAATGCCTGAAAGATTTTGAGCTACTCCAAAAGAGCCTCCATTTAAACCAAATTTCGACAAAAGACCCGTGTTAATATTAAATGCATACAATAAAGAATCCCCCTCTGGGTTTACACAGATATTCGATATGCCCGCTTGAAAAGTTGTTAAACCAAATCCACCTTGATAATCCGTACTGTAAATCTCGGGCAAGTTATAATTAGCTACCACACCAACCGTAAACTGAGCTGCCGCATCTAAATAATAAACCTTGTTATTTATTGTTCTATAAGCGTAAGCACCTCCTAGTTCAAAATTTAAACTAAACGTTTCAACTTCAACACTATTCCCCGTTTTTTGATCCAAAGCATCCAATGTTACTAACCCTGCAGTTGATTGTTTCAATCCAAACAAATGATGAATATGGTTGCCTGTTTGGGCGTGCAAGACACCTAACAATGCAAAGCTTATAATCATCAATTTCTTCATAGTATGCAATTTTACTTTGTAAACATAAAAATAAAAATTAGTATTAATTGTATCATTTTTAGTAATTTGTGACGTTTTCACAACACAAAAAAAATCATTAACTGCTATAAATCAATAGTTTAACGCTTGCTTTAAATAGAGTTTGTATATGCATAACAGTAAGTTAGTCCAATTGATCGCTTCTTTTAACGACAAAGAACTCAAAGATCTCGATAAATATTTGTTGTATCAAGTAGATACACAAGCTAATGTATATCAACTTTTTGAAGTCTTGAAGGGTGTTTATCCTGACTTTACTCATGATTCTCTAGGCAAACAAGCCGTCTTTAAAACACTCTTTGGAAAAGCGACTTATAAAGATGTCAAAGTAAGGGAACAAATGTCTGCACTTCGAAAGTTAATCGAAGGCTTTCTCATTAATATAGAACACACTAAAAACGATTATTACAATAATCTTGCATTGCTCAAACAATATCGGAAAAGGAATTTGGGAAACTTGTTTCAACAACAAGTGAAGAACTTGCAAGTTCTTATCGATGGAGATAATTACCTTAACACAGAAAACTATAGGCGAGAATATCTGCTTGCCGACGAAAAGAATAATTTCTTTGAGCAACAACAAAACATTGCCCATGATGATGCGATTAGTATCCGCAATGTAAACTTTGATAAGTTTTACTTCAGCTCCAAATTAAGAACGCTCTGCGAAATAGCCAATAGAGAGAAAATATTAAATGTTACTTTCAATAAATCTTTAGAAAAAGAAATTCTCGAAATTCTCGAGTCGAACAAAAAATTGTATCTAGATGTTCCTGCCATTCATTGTTACTATGAAATTTTTCAGTTGCTAAAAACAGAAAATGATACCGACCAATTTAACCATACGTTAAACACGCTCAATCGATATCAAAAGTCTTACACAGACCGAGAGTTAAAATCTATGTACGCCTACCTTTCCAATTATTGCATTCAACATGTCAACAAAGGTCACGCTGATTTTACTCCTATTCTATTCGAAATGCAAAAGCTTTTATTACAAAATAAAATTCTTTTAGAAGATGGCGCCCTATCGCATATCAGTTATCGAAACATTGTTGCCATTGCTATTAAATTAAATGAATACACTTGGGCCGAAAAGTTTATTGAAGATTATAAAAACACCCTTTCTGGGCTTCACAAAGAAAATGCGTACAATTTGAGTAAATCCAATTTGCTCTATGCGCAAGAAGATTACTCAGAAACCATTTATTTATTAAATCAAGTAGATTTTACTGATGTCTATTATGCTTGCACTGCAAAATTTACCCTTTTAAAAGCTTATTTTGCCTCTAGGGAATTTGATACCTTAGACTATTTCGTTTCTTCGTTTCAACTTTACTTGAAACGAAATAAGGACATCTCGGTCAACTTTAAAAAGAGTAGTGAAAATTTTTTAAAGCATTTTAAAAAATTATTGCTTATCCAAAAACAACTGGATTTTAAGGAAAAAGGGAAATTAGATAAGAAAACCAAAGATTTAATTCAAAAAATTACAGAAGAAAAAACAATGGCCAACAAATCTTGGTTACTTGAGGAGATTAGCAAAATTAAACTGTAAGCTGAATTGGGTATTAAAAAATCCCGGCGGACAGCAAACGGACACAACAATTTAAAAATAATTGTAATATATTAATTTTTTTTATTAAATTAGCACATCATGATCAATGAGAAGAAAAACGTAATTATTGCCGGTGCCGGTTTGGTTGGCTCACTTTGGGCTTGTTATATGGCCAAAAGAGGTCACAACGTGCATGTATTTGAACGAAGATCCGACATGAGAAAAGCTGAAATGTCGGCTGGACGCTCCATTAATCTTGCGATGAGTACGAGAGGTTGGAACGCTTTAGAAAAAATCGGCATGAAGGATGAATTACTGAAAATTGCCATTCCTATGCACGGGAGAATGATTCACCAAATGGACGGCACTATCGATTTTCAAGCTTATGGCAAAAAGGGGCAATCTATTTATTCAATATCAAGAGGAGACCTGAATATTGCCTTAATGAATAAAGCGGATGAAAGTGAGCACATTACCTTTCACTTTAACCAGCGAACAACAGAAATAAAAACAGCGGAAAAGACCGTCCACTTTATAAATGACGCTACGGGAACTGAAAGTTCAATAAGTTCAGATTTAATTTTTGGCGCTGATGGCTCTTTTTCTGCAGTGAGAGGTATCTTGCAAAAAACGCCAATGTTTAATTATTCCCAGCAATACTTGGAGCATGGTTATAAAGAATTGAGTATTCCACCCAATGCAGACGGGACGCATAGACTTGCAAAAAATGCTTTACATATTTGGCCAAGAAAAAGTTTTATGGTCATAGCGCTTCCAAATCTAGATGGAAGTTTTACCGTTACCTTGTTTTTACAATTTAAAGGCGCCGTGAGTTTTGAATATCTGAATACAGATGAAGAAATTACAACCTTCTTTAAAACTTACTTCCCCAGCGCCTTAGAACACATGCCTAATCTCCTTAGCGACTTTAAAAATAATCCAAGCGCTTCCTTGGTCACGGTGCGGTGCAAGCCTTGGCACTCTGCAGGGGTTTGTTTAATGGGCGATGCCGCCCACGCTATTGTTCCTTTTTACGGTCAAGGCATGAATGCCGGGTTTGAAGATTGTTTTATTCTAGATGAAATTATAGACCGACACAAACTAGATGATTGGGATGCAGTTTTCAATGAATATACAGATACGCATGCAGATAATGGTGCCGCCATTGCCGAATTGGCCTTAAGAAATTTTATAGAAATGCGCGATGCCACTTCAAACGACAGCTTTTTATTGAGAAAGAAATTAGAGTTGTACTTAATGGAACAATTTCCAGGTAAATACCTATCTCAATACCAAATGGTAACCTTTAGTAATATTGCGTACAAAACAGCACTAAAAAGAGGGGATATGCAGACGGCATACGCGGAATCTTTAATAGCCACCCATCCCAATCCTAAAGATTGGAGCAGTACTGCTTTCTTAGAAAAAGTAGCTGTTTGGTTAACCACGCACGCATAGATGAGTTACCTTTGGCAATATATTGAAGCCGATCCTCGACAGGTAGATGCCTTACAAAAGGCTTTAAACATAAATAAAACACTTTGCCAATTGTTGGTGCAAAGAGAAATCGTCGATTTTGACGAAGCCAAAGCTTTTTTTAGGCCTTCATTAAGTGAATTGCATGCTCCCCTACTCATGAAAAATATGGATAAGGCAGTAGCTAGAATAAATCTGGCTGTTAAAAACAAGGAGCGCATTCTTTTTTATGGCGATTATGATGTGGATGGCACCACTTCTGTATCCCTTTGTTATTTATTTTTCAAACAGTTTTATTCGAACATTGACTTTTATATTCCTGATAGAACTAATGAAGGCTATGGCATTTCCTTCCTAGGTATTGACTACGCTCAAGAAACAAATTGCCCACTCGTTGTTGCCTTAGATTGTGGGATTAAAGCGGTGGACAAAATAGCTTATGCGAATGAGCGAAATATAGATTTTATTATTTGCGATCACCATACGCCGGGAGAAAAACTGCCTGAAGCACTCGCTATTCTAAATCCGAAACAAGTAGATTGCGGCTATCCTTATAAAGAGCTTTCTGGTTGTGGCATTGGCTTCAAATTGTGCCAAGCTTATGCCCAAAAGAACTTTATCAATGAAGAAACCCTATTCCATTTTTTGGATTTAGTTTGCATTAGTATAGCTTGTGACATCGTTCCGTTAACTGGCGAAAACAGAATCTTGGCGCGTTTTGGATTGGAACGATTAAACACTTCGCCGTCCGTTGGGGTGGCTAAAATGGTGGCTCTCCTCAAACTTTCTCACGAGTTCACCATAACGGATGTCGTCTTTAAAATTGGCCCAAGAATTAACGCCGCTGGAAGGATGGCGCATGCCAAAGCAGCTGTAGGTGTTTTGATTGGTGAAGAAGATGTGGCTTTATTGCAAAGCAACAATGAAGAACGGCAAAGCTTGGATAAGGAAATAACACGGAGTGCTTTAGACTACTTGGACAAGCTAGTTGACAACAAACTTGTAACGAATGTTGTTTTTGATGCTTCTTGGCATAAGGGGGTTGTAGGAATTGTAGCCTCAAGAATTATAGAAAGCCATTACAAGCCTACTGTAGTTCTTTGCGAAAGTAACGGGAACCTGACAGGTTCCGCTCGGTCTGTTAGTGGGTTTAATGTGTATGAGCCCTTAGATGCTTGCTCAGATTTAATGCTCAATTTTGGAGGACATGCCTACGCTGCAGGATTAACAATTGCACCTGAAAATTTAGAGCTTTTTAAAAAGAGATTTAATGAAGAGGTAGCGAAAAGAATCTTGCCGGACCAGTTGATTCCAAAAATAAAAATCGACGCACTTATTGAATTGGGCGACATCAATTATTCCTTCTTCAATATTCTGAAACAATTGGCTCCTTTTGGTCCGCTCAACATGCGTCCCGTTTTTGAGGCGCGCAATATAAAAGATACCGGCTATTCTAAAATTGTAGGAGAAAATCACTTGAAACTATCTTTAAAAGATAAAAAGGGAAATAGAATAAACGGAATTGCGTTTAACATGTCAGATAAATTATCTTTGTTGGAAGCGGGTGAAGTGGACCTCTGTTTTGTAATTGATGAAAACCATTGGAACAGCAAGACTAATCTAGAAATTACCGTTCGCGACATAAGAGCAAGTATAAATTAAAAATGAAGTTAAGAGCTGAAAAAATAGAAAAATCATACAAAAGTAGAACCGTAGTTAAAGAGGTTTCTTTTGAAGTGAACCAGGGGGAAGTCGTGGGCTTGCTGGGACCTAACGGTGCTGGAAAAACCACCTCCTTTTACATGGTCGTTGGCTTGGTGACTCCAGACAAAGGAAGGGTTTTTTTAGGCGAAGAAGAAATCACAGATTTGGCGATGTACAAAAGAGCCAAGCGAGGAATTGGTTATTTACCACAAGAAGCTTCTGTGTTTCGAGATTTGAGCGTAGAAGATAACATCATGGCTATCTTAGAATTTACTCCTCGTTCTAAAAGCGAACGAAAAGCGCGATTAGAAGAGCTCCTTAATGAGTTTGGTCTACAGCACGTGAGGAAAAGTAAAGGGAATGTATTAAGTGGCGGGGAGCGTAGACGAACCGAAATAGCTAGAGGCTTAGCCACCTCTCCGAAGTTTATTTTATTAGATGAGCCTTTTGCAGGCATTGACCCTATTGCCGTAGAGGATATCCAAAGAATTATCGTTAAATTAAAGCGGCAGAATATCGGTGTATTGATTACCGACCATAATGTACAAGAAACGCTGTCTATTACAGATAGAGCGTATTTATTGTTTGAAGGAAACATTATAAAGACCGGGACCGCAGAAGAACTTGCCGCTGACGAGCAAGTGCGGCGGGTATATCTCGGTGAAAATTTTGAACTTAAAAAATCGCAATTTCATGAAAAAAATTAGACTCATTTTCTTAAATCTACTCGCACTATTTATTGTTAGCGCTTGTACAATCAAGCAAACCATTAACTTCAATGAAGATATGAGTGGCAACAATGAAGTCCTTATCGATTACATTGGATTTATGGAGGAGATGGAGGAGATGGAAAGTCTTATGGGAGGCTCCTCTAGCATGGATAAAGACATGGGTTTAGAAGATTTAACCGTGGTATTTAAAGATGTCGAAGGGATAACAAATCTAAAAAATATTCAAAACACAAAAGAAGGGCTATTTGGTTTTTCCTTTGATTTTAAAGACACTAAAATTTTAGATGAGGCGATGACGAGCTTCCTAGGAGAAGAAGGAAGCAGCAAAGAGAAAGCAGCTAAATCTTATGTGCAAAAAAAGAAAAAATTAATCCTAAATTTCGATAACCAGGATTTGGGACATATGAAAGAATCGCTTGTAGCCCAGTCCATGATGATAGCCTCTATGGATTATTCCCTTACTGTTAACTTCCCTTTTAAAGTAACCAGTGTAGACAATAAAAACTACAGTTTATCCGCTGACAGAAAATCTATGACCGCAACTATTAGTTTAGAAGATTACCTCAATGGAAATAAAAGTCTATCCACGAAAGTAAAATGGTAGAATGTCAAACACCTTATTAAAAAAACCAGCCTTTGAAATAAAGGATTCTCTTTATGCCTATTTGCGCAATCATTCGCGAGCGATAAACTTGCCGATTAGTTATAGTGAATTGCTAAAGTTTTCTCAAGGTATTAACGTTTATGATCACAAAGGAAAGGACACGCTTTGGGAAACTGTTTTCTATGAACCTGCCTCAATATCAGAAATTAACGATAAGTTAAAACAAGTTTATGCCTTGTTAAAGTTAGATGGTGAAGGCAAAAGTTTACAGCATCTTTCTATTGACAAAGTGGACTATTGCACCTTTGGAAATTCAAAGCCTTTTCGAATTAAGATCATCAACAACATCAATGATAATTACGACTATTTCTATGTGAAACAAGCAGATGCATCTAGATTGTTTGGGTTGGAATTGGATGAGTTGCTGTCGCCCAATAGAGTGGTTTATTTAGTCTTTGAAAAGACCTTAATTGAAGAACACATTGTCGGTATTCCCGGTGATCAATTTATAGAAAACAATCTGAAAGAAGCTGGACATAACGAAGTGCGAATAGCCAAGGAGTTTATTAAGTTTAATGAGCGATGTTATCGAAGACTTTTAGGGGATATGCGCGCCTACAATTTTATAGTGGACATCACCCCTGATTTTGATCAAATTCAGTACCGCTTGCGCGCTATTGATTTTGACCAACAAAGTTATGAAGGTAAAAGAAGTTTTTATTTACCCCATTACTTTAAAGAGAATAGGCCTTATGTTGATTTTGGCATCAAACACTTGAGTCCAGAATCGGTGGAGCAATATCAGAAGGAAGAGAGATCCGCTATGGCTAGAAGAATCTACAACGATAAAACGAAACTTCAGGAATTGTTATTTAGTATGAAAGAACATCAATTGACTACTCCCGAAAAGTTCAAGCAGCTGCAAAAAGAATTGATGCAAAAAGAAAAAATTGCAGGCTTAGCTGAAAGTACTTCCATGGCAGATTTGGTATACTGCTTACTAAAGGACTTGTCAAAGTAAAAACCTTAATAGAAAAGATATCCCTACGGGTTCGTTTTCATGTAATACAAATTCCATAAAACCTCAAGAGCTAATACTCTTTTTATTTCACTCTAGAAACCTTTACAGTATTGGTTCTGCCCTGTTGTGTCAAAGGCATACTTGCGGTATTCACTACCATATCCCCAATTTTCACGTGCTTATGTGTTTTTAAGATTTCAATCACGTCGTTAATGGTTTCATCTGTTCCCGAAAAACCCTCATAGTAAAATGCTCGAACACCCCAAAACAAATTCAAAGTTGGTAATAGCTTTTCGTTATCTGTGAAAATAAAGATTTGCGCCTTTGGTCGGCAACTCGAAATCATAAATGCCGTGTAGCCTGATCTCGTCATCCCCACGATTGCTTTTGCCCCTACTTCTTTGGAAATCTTACACGCATTATAACAAATGGCATCTGAGATGTAGGTTGGTGATTTAGGGTTTGCTTTAAGTGTTTTATCGTAAATAAGGGCTGATTTTTCAACGTTGGTTAAAATCCGTTGCATGGTTTGAATCACCCGCACAGGATAACTTCCCACTGAAGTCTCCCCACTCAACATTACCGCATCTGCACCATCTATAACGGCATTCGCCACATCATTGATTTCTGCTCTTGTTGCTATAGGATTGTCAATCATACTTTCCATCATTTGCGTAGCAACGATAACCGGTTTTGCGGCCTTAATACACTTTAAAATGATGCTTTTTTGAACTAATGGAACATGTTCCTGAGGAATTTCTACACCTAAATCCCCTCTAGCTATCATGATTGCATCTGTTGCTTCAATAATCTCATCGATATTTTTAACCGCTTCCGGTTTCTCAATTTTAGCTACAATCTTAGTATGGCTTCGTTTATCGCCTATAAGATCAGACATTTCTTCAATGTCTCTAGCCGACCTAACAAAGCTCAAAGCAATCCAATTAGCCCCTTGTTCTAGCGCAAATTGTAAATCCTCTTTATCTTTTGGTGTTAAAGCTGGTGTACTCAAGCTTGAATCGGGAAGATTTACGCCCTTCTTAGAGGTTAAAACTCCGCCATGAATTACTCTAGCCGTAATTATTTTATCATCTGTATTTAAAACGTACAACTCAATTCGTCCGTCATTTATTAAGATTCTATCTCTAGCTTTCACTTCTTTATACAATCCATCGTAACTAACATAGATTTGCTTCTCTGTAGAAACCGACTTTTTGTCTGTAATCTTAATCGTTGAGTTTGGTCGCAAAACAATTGAACCTTCCACAATTCCGACTCTAATTTTTGGACCTTGCATATCTGCTAAAATCGCAATATTCAAATTATAATCTTTGTTTACTTGCTTCACCATGTCGAAGCCCAGCTTGTGGTCGTCGTAAGTGCCGTGGGAGAAATTGAATCGAATAACGTCTACCCCAGCTTTAACAATTTCAAGAAAAACTTCCTTTGAACTAATTGCAGGGCCAAAAGTTGCGATCATTTTAGCCTTGTTTACGGGTATCTTCATTTCTTTCATATACGCAGTTGTTAAATATCTTTTTCAATTACCTTTTGATCCACCTTCTTCAAACTATCTAACACCATAGCTAATTGTATGTCGTCAATCGATTTGATTTTGTCAAAGAGAGAGCTTATATCTATGCTGTCTTCATCTATTGTTTTTACGATAAAAAGAAAGTCAAAGTTTTTATACGTCTTTATAAACACTTCTCCTTGTTGCTTGTTCTGCAACAAATAATACTCAAACTCACTCTTTTCATCCAAGAAGTAATAAAGCCCAAATTTTTTAGCTTGGTCTTTAGTTTTGTTGCTGGAAATTAAATCTTCTGTTTTTTCCAAATTTAAATGCAGCTCTTGATTGATAAAAAAAGACAATCTATAATCCTTCAAAACGCTAGCAATAGCAATTATGTAGTAATTTACCTTTGGTTGATATGTAATTTTCTGTGCCATGAAATCTCCCTGCAAATTAAGACTTTTGTTGATTGCAAACAAAAAATTGCGTTAATTGATAAAATAAACATTAAATTTGCATCTAATAACCAAACAAAAAAAAATGTCAAACGTTCAAGAAAAAATAACTAAAATTATAGTTGACAAACTAGGTGTAGAAGAATCTGAAGTTACGAGAGAAGCTAGCTTCACAAATGACTTAGGTGCAGATTCTTTAGATACAGTTGAATTAATCATGGAATTCGAAAAGGAATTTAACATTTCTATTCCAGATGAAAAAGCTGAAACTATTGCAACTGTAGGCGATGCTATAAAATATTTAGAAGAAAACGCATAAGCCAAAATCTTAAAATATGGAGCTTAAAAGAGTAGTAGTTACAGGTATTGGAGCTCTTACTCCAATTGGCAACAATCTTAATGATTATTGGAAAAATTTGATAATGGGAGTCAGCGGTGCTGCTCCCATTACTCATTTTGACACTAGTGAATTTAAGACAAAGTTTGCCTGTGAATTGAAGAATTTCGATATAGCGGAGCACTTAGATCGAAAAGAAATAAAGAGACTTGACCCCTTTTCTCAGTATGCCATGGTCGCATCTGAAGAAGCGATTAAAGATGCGGGGCTGTTTGAAAACGATAGTGTTGACAAAGATAGATTCGGCGTTATTTGGAGTAGTGGCATTGGTGGAATTAATGTTTTCCAAGAGGAAATTGGTGGTTTTTTTACAGGCAACGGCATTCCAAGGTTCAACCCTTTCTTTATTCCAAAAATGATTATTGACATTGCGCCAGGACACATTTCTATGCGTCATGGACTAAGAGGACCGAACTTCTCTGTTGTGTCAGCATGTGCTTCTTCCACAAATGCGTTGATAGATGCTTTCAATTACATTCGATTAGGAATGGCCGATATCTTTGTAGCTGGAGGATCAGAAGCCGCTATTTGTGAAGGTGGAATTGGGGGTTTTAACGCCATGAAAGCTTTATCAGAAAACAATGAAGAGTACGCTACAGCGTCTAGACCTTTCGACAGTTCTAGAAATGGTTTTGTGATGGGCGAAGGCGGTGCAGGTGTCATCTTAGAAGAATACGAACACGCAAAAGCAAGAGGTGCTAAAATATATGCCGAAATGATTGGTGGTGGCATGAGTGCCGATGCCTATCATTTAACCGCTCCACATCCTGAAGGTTTAGGCGCAATCAATGTCATGAAGAACGCCTTAAAAGACGCAGGTTTAAAACCTGAAGATGTAGATTACATTAACGTTCATGGCACTTCTACTCCCCTTGGAGATATTGCTGAAATCATAGCGGTTAAAGAGGTATTCAAAGAGCATGCTTATAAACTAAACATCTCTTCGACGAAATCTATGACAGGACACTTACTTGGTGCCGCGGGTGCCGTGGAAGCGGTGGCTTGTATTATGGCGATTAAAGAAGGTATTATTCCTCCAACAATCAACTTTAAACACCCAGATGAACATATTGATCAAAAATTAAACTTAACCTTAAATAAAGCTCAAAAAAGGGATGTCAATGTTGCCCTAAGCAATACTTTTGGATTTGGCGGACACAATGCTTCTGTAATTTTCAAAAAGCTTTAGTCCTTGAATTGGTTTAATAAAATATTAGGGTTGTTGTCCGACAAAGACAAGGACCCTTTTTTTGTGACCCTTTATGAGCTAACAGGAGTTCGTGCTAAAAACCTAAACTTATACCAATTAGCCTTCAAGCACAAATCCAAAAATTTAGAAAACAATGAACGCTTGGAGTTTTTGGGGGATAGCGTATTAGATTCTGTTGTGAGTGAAATTATATACAAACACTTTCCCTCTAAAAATGAGGGAGACTTATCACAATTGCGTTCTAAACTGGTGAGCAGAAACATGCTTAATTACCTAGCCAGTAAATTGGGCTTATTGCAGCACTTAAGTTATAGGGCCACACACACAACCGATGGCCTACAAAATAGTGAAGGAAACGCTCTTGAGGCGCTAATAGGTGCCATCTATCTAGACCAGGGATATGTGCCTTGTCAAAAATTCATTCGTGTTAAATTAATCGAACCGCATATTGATTGGCAGCGATTAGAATCCAGCGTTGTAGATCATAAGAGTTTGTTGTATACTTATTGTCAAAAGGAACACAAAATACTTCATTTCGTGAAACTAGCAGAAGACATGAAAAATATAGAAAATCGATTTCACATCGGTCTAAAGATTGACGGAACCCAAGTAGCAGAAGCAATAGGTAAGAGCAAAAAAATTGCAGAACAAAAAGTTGCTAAGATTTATTTAGAGGAAATTGGAGGTATATTAAAAATTGCTTCGTTGACCAATGATATAAGCATGTGAGTAAAGCTCCTGCAGATAGATTTAGTAGCGGCCTTGATCAAGCAGGAGATATAAATAGGGAGATGAAGTAATTGACCTTATGGTTGGTACTCGCTCTGATGCTGATGGAAAAACAGATGCCGGCTCTGTTTATGTTCTATTTATAAATAATGCTGGGATGGCATTAGACTATCAAAAAATTTCCATGTTAGGTGGTGGATTTACGGAGACTTTAAATGCAGGCCATTTTTTCGGTACGCTTACTTTCCTAAAACACTTCGAGCAATCAACTCTTTCATGATTTCATTCGTGCCAGCATAGATTCTTTGAACTCTACTGTCAGCCCAAGCCCGAGCAATATCGTATTCCCAAATGTAGCCATAGCCACCATGCAACTGAAGACCTTCCTCCGCAACTTTATATTGAAGATCTGTCAACCAATATTTGGCCATGGATGCCGTGGCCTGGTCTAGTTTTTTATCGTTGTGCAGTTCAACGCACTTGTCTAAGAAAACTCTTCCTATTTGAATTTCCGTTGCCAATTCTGCAATCTTAAACCGAGTGTTTTGAAACTTATCAATGGTGGTTCCAAAAGCTGCTCTTGACTTAATATATTCAACTGTTTTGGCTAAAGCATTTTCGGCTTGAGCGATTGCCCCTATGGCAACCACCAATCGTTCTTGGGCTAGCTCGGTCATTAAATATGTAAAGCCCATACCCTCTTCACCCAATAAACAATCCTTGGGTATTTTGACATTTTCAAAAAACAACTCACAAGTATCTTGTGCATGTAAACCTACTTTTTCAAATGGTTTACCTTTTGTAAACCCGGCTAAATTTGCATCTACATAAAACATACTAATTCCCTTTGCTCCTTTTGTTGGATCTGTTTTAGCAGCCACAACTGCGCCCCCACACAAGTAGCCATTCGTAATAAAGGTTTTGCTACCGTTTAATAAATAATGGTCGCCTTTGTCTTCAGCCGTAGCTCGCATGCCTTGCAAGTCGCTTCCCGCTCCCGGCTCTGTCATAGCAACAGCTAGAATGTTTTCACCACGAATACAAGATGGCACCACTCTTTCCAACAAACTCTCTTGTCCATAATGCAAAATATAAGGAAATACGATATCGCTGTGCAATGGATAGCCCACCGCAGGACCTGCGCACCCTGTTAAACCTAATTCTTCTGCAAATATAGTATTGTATCGGAAGTCGTGAAGATCTAAGCCACCAAAACGCTCTGGAGCCTGCATGCAAAGGAAACCCGACTCCCCGAGCTTCAACCAGGACGCTTTGCTTACCATTTTATCTTTCTCCCATTGCGCATTATTTGGGGTAATTTCCTTAGCCAATAAATCTCGAACAGATTGTCTAAAAATTTCGTGCTCTTCGGTGTAAATACTTCTTGCTATCATTTCACAAAAATACGGAAATGAATTGAAATCTCTTTCATTGAATCTTACTTACAAAATCTATTTAAATTCCTATATTTAGACAGGTTAATAAATAACGATATGAAAAAAATCCTACTTCTCAGCTTAATTTGTTCTTTTATCCTTCAAGAAAGTAGTGCGCAGTGCAGTGAATCGGACGAGATTAAAGTGTTGCTTATCGGTGATAGCTGGGCTTTTTTCATGGGCGTAGATGGGACAATTAATAATGTTTTTGAGCAATGGGGGCATTCTAATAAGACGTATACCACAACGATAGAAGTGGCTGTAAACGGAGCTAGAACCACTGATTTTTTAGAAGCGGGAATGCAAACAGAAATTCAAGATCTTGTTAATAGCAATCCAAGTATTGAGGTCGTTCACTTAAGTATTGGCGGAAATGATATGTTAGGGGAGTGGGATGTGACTTTTACAAGCACTGAGTTAGACAGTCTAATAGACCTCGTTTATGGTCAAGCGTTGGATGTTGTCACCTTTATTAAATCCACCAAACCAGGTATTAAAATAGTTTTCAGTGGCTATGTCTACCCCAACTTTGAAGAGGTAATTGAATCTGCTGCTCCCCTTCAGTCCTCCCATCCTTTTTACGGCACTTGGTCGGGAATGGGCTTCCCCAGTTTTTTTGAAATCAATACGATTTTAAATGATTTCTCTTTATTGATTGAGGCATATGCTGATACAGATCCTCAAGTTGAGTTTTTTAAAGCCACAGGATTGATGCAATATACTTTTGGACAAACGAGTCCGCTTGGCGTTGCTCCAGGAGGCGCCTACCCTCCATTTACACAACCACAACCTTTTGGTGACCCCTCTTATCCCTCCCCTAAAAATTCTATGAGAGATTATTTCGGCATCACAAAAGATTGCTTTCACTTATCTCCAAAAGGCTATCGCGATCTTATTGGTTTTCATACCCAAAAATTTTATCATAAATTTTTAATGGATGATCAATATTTATTAACGACCCCGGCCAACAACGGAAATGTATCCTCCCTTGGGAATTACTACGGAGATTTATTGCTGGGTTTAAGCGCTGGAGAGAATTTTGGAACGCTCTTAAACTTTCAAACCCAAGACATGAATTGGGATGGTGTTGACAAAGCCGAAATCTTCTTGAACATCGAAAATATCAGCGGGACAAATCCATTAGATCAAGTACTAGAGATTAGCATCAAGGCGGGCAATATTGGAACAAGTGGTGCACCAGAAAGCGCCGATTGGAATGCTGCCGTGGATCTTAAAGGCACCCCTTGTGTTTTTGGTAAAAAAGACGGCCCCGGCGATTGGATAAGAATAGAGCTCCCCGCTAGCTTCCTACCACTACTAAAGAACCAAAGCAACACGCAGTTCCTTATAAAAGCTATAGGAACTTCTGAAGGAGTAGTCACTTTTACAGGAGCACAAGATGAAGAGTTTGCTCCGGTTCTTAACTTTAAGTACGACGAAAATTATGTGGGTATCCGAGAAGTAAATTCAGCCTTCGCTTTAGAACTTTATCCAAATCCAGGAAATCAACTGGTGCACATCTCAAGCGCCGCCAAAGCAATTGATGCCATCCAACTATTTGATATTCTTGGGAAGCTTTGCCTTTATTTGCCCCATTCCGCTTCAAATCTATACGACTTTAGTAGTTTAGACGCCGGCTTTTATAAAATTGTTGTTCTGGCGAAAGATCAAAAAGAAGTAAAATCTTTTGTAAAAAATTAAGTGCCCAGAACAAGATTCGAACTTGCACGGCATTGCTGCCACCACCCCCTCAAGGTGGCAAGTCTACCAGTTTCTCCACCTGGGCATTAATTTCAACGTAAAGTTAATTTATTTTTATAGGATTACGAATAATTTGGGTTCAATTATCAAGCTAACATTGAGCACAAGGAACAGGCTTTTTTTAGATCATTCTTTGAGAAATTAAGGTCCATAAAGCTAATCGGTATCGCTTTTCTAATTTAATGGGGTTCCTAAAACAACTTTCTCTTGATGTCTTTGCTTTTTTCCTGTCAAATCAAAAATTTCAAAAAGAACAATATATATTCCAACATCCGCTTTTTCAAAATTATTATTTAATCCGTTCCATTTCCAAATGTTTTCCTGACCTAAAGAATGGTTTTGCGCAATCAATTTGACCTCCTGGCCCATTAAATTGTAAATCGTTATCGTCGCAATTTCGCCTTGTTGCCCTTCTAGGTAACTTATCAAGCAAAAGTCCTTGTAGCCATCTTCGTTGGGCGTAAACACCTCGGGCAGCACACTTACTTTAGCCGCAAGATCATTTTCAAAAAACTGAGAGTTCCTGCTTGTTGGCGTTCCATAGCCAGAGGTCTTTGATGCACTTTGCCAATTGTTCGGATTGTTGGTGGAAACTATTGGGTCTATACGTTCTAACGAAACACCATCTTGTATGTCTAATAATTCTAAATGCCAACTTTTATGATAAACCAAAGAATCTATCACGCTTCCATCTGGGAAATTGAGCGTTACTACGCTTTCATTGTCCGCAAAATTCGGAAGGGCTTGTTGGTAGATTTTTTCTGGAAAAGCAACCCTATAATTCGAAAAAATAGCGGTGCTGTCTTCGGTTAATACTAGATAATCATGCGCTTGAATAATACATTCGGCTAGCACGAGTTGGTCCATAACCGTGCTAGGGTCTAATGGGTCGTATTCTAAGATTTGAAAACCCTCCAAATTAATAAGCTTATCACTTTTATTGTATAATTCTAGATAATCCGAACCTCCCGTTCTTGGGTTAAATAGAATTTCATTAATAACTAAGTCCTCCTTGTTTGGCAGTTCAAAACTATAAAATTCGTAGGAAAAATCCGGCACAGGGTTTCCTCTACAGTCTATTACATTGGTGAAGCTAATCGTATAGGTATTTCCCAAAGATAGGGCTCTGTCGAGCAGAACAAAAAATTCTCGGTAATTGAAACTAAAGGCTTGCTCTATACCCAAATTGGTAATACTAATGTTTTGCTCGTTGAGAAAAGGAGCTTCATTATTTAAATAAACGATTAAGGTCGTATCGTTATCAATTTGCACCTCCTCTACAAAAAAATCTAGCGCAGGGAAAGCGTAATTTATAATGCTATTCGACGTTCCGGGACTTGCCCCTGAAGAATGAATGGAGGGAAACCAATTATATAGATCAGAACAGATAGACGCCTGCGAAATTCGTTCTAAACTATAGCCTCCATCCTTCTTTGCACGTCCTAAATCGTCCACTTCGTTGGCATACCAAGATGTTTTATAGCTTAAAGAGTCCATAATTTTATCGTATTTATTAAAGAGTTTTAAAGCATCTCCTGTATTATTTAGGGATGGGAAATTAGGCACCCCTTTACATCTTCCAAAAGAAACATAATCGTTAAAAGCCGTGGTCTTGCACAAAATTAAAAAGCCCAATGGATAAATCGTATCGTTAGGAATGTTTACGGTATCAATAGCATCCGCTATTTTCCAATCTTCGAGGTAAATCGTATCGCCCGAAATATTACGAATCTCCACAAATTCGTAAGCGGGCATTCCGTAACTAGGCGTTTCATCAGCATAGATTTCATTAATTATCACGCTTTGAAATGCGTAGTTGTCTTGCAATATAAACTGGAAAGTGGTATCGCTTAGATTGCCTTGGATATCTTTGCTTTGGACTTTAAGCGTATAGCTTGTGTTGTTCAAAAAACCTTGATTGAAGGTTAAAGTCACTTGCTGGTTTTGGTAATTTACCGCATCAGGGGTCGAATTGCCGAGCAATAAATAATTTAGCGCCTGCATGGCAAAGGTGCTATCCAAGACTTCATTAAAATACAAGTTAACCCGATTTAAGGAGGTCACTTCATGCATTAGTAATTTTGGCGGACTTTGATTCACATAAATTTGAGTAGTTACTTCAAAATCATCAAACCAAAACTTATCTGAGCGAGTGGAAGTGTAATCGCAAAGCACTCCAAAATAATTAGAACTCAAGTAGCTGTCATCAAAGACACTTCCCTGCAATTGATATCCGCTTAAATTGGCGCTTGTATCAACAAAAAGGGTAAAATTTCCTACGGCATCTCGTTCCACTTTTACTTTCAACTGATTTAAACTTCTGTCTAGCAGGTCATCTTGTCCATCAATTATTTTCGTGCTGCTTATACCTGTTTGCCTATACAAACTTACTTCATCTTCTGTGTTGCCCAGCAGGACAAAGTAACCATGAATTGGTGCTTGCAAATCATTCGAGTCGCTCATTAAATACACCAAGGTTCTATTTCCACTAGAAGGATTGAAATCCATGCGCACATAAAATTCCCAAAAACCATCAACAGCCCCTTGACTTGGCGTAAACAAAAAACTCTCTGAAGTATTCGCTGGTGCGAGAAGGTGTAATTGCTGTCCAATCACTTCAAAACTGTCTATGTTTCCCTCCCAACCTGGATTCAAATCAAAGTCCCCATCACTAAAATCATCCACAATTTGAGCGTGCAAAACAGTAAACACTAAGCATAGAATCAAACAAATTACATTTTTCATGTATTAAATTTAATTATAATAATTTATAATATCAAAATTCTCACTTAAATAAATTTTTCATTGTAATTTTGTCACACAAAATAAACAAGGTGAAGTTAGCTATCGTAGGTGCCACAGGAATGGTTGGAAATGTAATGATGAAAGTATTGGAGGAAAGAAATTTTCCATACACCGAACTCTTGCTTGTCGCCTCTGATGCTTCCGTAGGTAAAAACTTATACTGTAAAGGGAAACCACATTTTTGTATCTCTATGAAAGATGCGCTTGCGGCAAAGCCCGACATTGCTATTTTCTCAGCAGGGGGAAGCATTTCGAAAGAATTTGCTCCAAAGTTTGCGGAAATTGGCTGTATTGTCATTGATAATTCTTCCGCTTGGAGAATGGACAAAAACGTTCCCTTAGTTGTTCCTGAAATCAACATGGATGCTGTTTTACCTGAACATAAAATTATTGCCAACCCAAATTGTTCTACCATTCAAATGGTGGTGGCTTTAGCGCAATTGCACAAAAAATATGAAGTCAATCGCATCATTGTTTCCACGTACCAATCCGTTACGGGGACGGGAGTGAAAGCTGTTGCGCAACTTTTTGATGAAAGAGAAGGAAGAACTCCAGAAATGGTATATCCGCATCCGATTGATTTGAATTGCCTTCCTCACGGCGGCGACTTTGAAGAGAATGGATACACAAGTGAGGAAATGAAGTTGCACAACGAAACTCGCAAGATTTTTAACGACTACACTATTGAGGTAACGGCTACGGTAGTTCGCGTACCCGTAGTAGGAGGACATAGCATGGCAGTGAATGCTTATTTCAGTAAAGAATTCACAATGAAAAATGTTTTTGAAACTTTAGAAGCCACCCCTGGTGTAAAGGTTCAAGACAAGCCAGTAAAAAATGAATACCCCATGCCTCGTTTCTCAGAGCATAAGGATGATGTGTTTGTAGGAAGAATTCGAAAAGACTTCTCTTACCCCAATAGCATTAATATGTGGATTGTAGCGGATAATTTAAGGAAAGGTGCTGCGACCAATACAATTCAAATAGCAGAAGCTTTAATGAAGAGATAGGCTCCATCTTTTTCCCTAACTTAGTACTTTGATACACATGAAAAAAGTGCTTCCCTATATCCTTTACTTTTTTATGGCTTTGGCGGCCCTTCTTCGCTTTGCTGTTTTTTTGCAATCAAGGGATCTCTTTATAGACGAAGTAAACTTAGCGCGAAATGTTTATGAAAAAAGTTTTAGCGCTCTATTGCAACCCCTAAGCTACGAACAATTTGCCCCGCCACTTTTCTTGTGGATTACGAAAGCGAGCACTGTACTTTTCGGCTATTCCGAAATGGCTTTACGGCTCTTTCCTTATCTCAGTGGTATTGCCTCTATTCTATTGTTGGTTTACTTGATTGACATCCTCTTAGAGAAAAAGTACGCAATTTACCCCTTAGCTTTGTTCGCTGGTAGTTACTTGTTTTTGCATTATGGAACGGAGTTGAAACAGTACAGTAGCGATTTTATGATGACGCTTGTGCTCTTAATTGCTGCAATAAAATCTGATAACCATTTCCGAGAAAAGAAATTCCTAACAATTTGGATTGTCTTGGGTTCTATAGCCATTTGGCTATCGATGCCTGCGGTCTTCGTTTTGTTCGGGATAGGATGCTATTGGTTGTTGAGAATTCTATCAACTAAAGATTACAAAGCTTTAAATCAAATTATTGCAATTGGTAGTATTTGGTTGCTGCAATTTGCTTACTACTTTTTCTTCATTCTCCAAGACCAAATCTCCTCCGAATATCTTCAAGTCTATCACGAAAAAGCCTTCCTCCTTTTTCCTAAAAACCTAAGGAGCTTGGTCTATGATTTAAAGCTGCTCTCAGAAATCATAGGTAGCGCTGGCGGGTTTACCCTTTTAGCCTTAATTTGCAACAGCTTACTCATACTCCTTGGCGGATTCACCTTAATGAAAAAAGAAAAGTTGCGCAGCATCCTTTTTTTCCTGCCTCTTGTTATACTGCTCTTTGCTTCTCTTTTTCACAAATACGCACTGGTAGACAGATTGGTGTTGTTTATTCAGCCCATCATCTTTATATTGGTGGCTTATGGCTTATATGCGCTCTTCCAAATTAAAAACAAGTTTATCCAAGGAGGAATCGTCGTGTTGTTCGCTATAAACATTTTCAACCACCAAAACTTCAAGTATCTTTTTGAAAAATTAGAAATTCAAGAAATTCATTATGCCTTAGATGAATTAGAGGGCAAACGAGCCTTAAAAGAGTGTCATCCTATTTGGGTGCACAATGGTGCCGTTCCTTCTTTTATTTTTTATACCGAAATGTCTCCAAAAAAGAAAAAGTATGGCGTCTTAATGAGTCAAGGCAAGCCACTTTGTTGGGATGCGAATTATGAACAGCTTTGTGCCGACTTATTGCCTGGAGAAAGAGTTTGGATCTTACTAACCAACTATTTTTCTAAGGAGAAGGGAAATGTGTTAACTGCTATGCACGAAGCTCAGCTATTGAAAACAATGGAAAAACCGGGTTGTTTATTGTTGTACTTCGAAAAAAAATAAAAGAGGGAATCCCAAAACTTCGGGATTCCCTCTTTTACAAATGCTTTGTCTTATACTAAGTCTATGTCTACTTGCACTAAGCCGATAAACTCTTGCACTCTTTCTTCTATTTCGTGCTGTGTTAGGGTTTGTAAACGTTCCGTTCCAAATTTTTCTACACAGAAAGAAGCCATTGTACTTCCGTAAATAACCGCTCTCTTCATGTTATCAAATGAAATATCTTTCGTTTTATCTAACCATCCTACAAAACCACCCGCGAAAGAATCGCCCGCACCTGTTGGATCAAATACTTCTTCTAAGGGCAAAGCTGGGGCAAAGAAAACCTGATTTTTATGAAACAACAAAGCGCCATGTTCCCCCTTCTTGATAACCAAAAACTTAGGACCCATGGTCAAGATTTTTTGCGCAGCTTTCACTACAGAATATTCACCACTTAACTGACGCGCTTCAGCATCGTTAATTGTTAAAACATCTACTTCTTTAATTACTTTATTTAACTGCTCAGGTGTTGAGTCCATCCAAAAATTCATGGTATCCATGATAATCAATTTTGGTCTCGACTCCATTTGGCTTATCACATTCAACTGCAACATTGGGTCAATATTCCCTAACATTACAAAATCTGCATTTTTATATTTTGCGGGCAAAACTGGATTGAACTCCATTAATACATTCAACTCTGTAGCTAAAGTATCCCGGCTGTTCATGTCCATATGGTATTTCCCTGACCAAAAGAAAGATTTTTGCCCTTCTTTGATTTCGATACCCGTTGTATCAACACCTCTTTTTTCTAGTTTCTTCAATTCATCCATGTGGAAATCATCTCCGATAACGGATACCACATTGATGTCTTTCGTAAAATAAGAAGCCGACCAGGCAATGTATGTTGCCGCTCCACCCACAATTTTATCTGTTTTTCCGAAAGGCGTTTCAATTGCGTCAAATGCCACGGTACCTACTGCTACTATACTCATATCTAGTTTTTAAATGAAGGTGCAAAAGTAGAACAAAAATTAAAGATTAAAAAATTTAGTCTTTAGCTTGTAAAAATAAAAGTTTACATTAAATTTGCAGTCCCTTAAAATTACTCAATGTAGTATTGAAGGGATTCCGTTAGACCAAACGTGAATTATAGAACATTCCTTCTTAGCTCAGTTGGTTAGAGCATCTGACTGTTAATCAGAGGGTCACTGGTTCGAGTCCAGTAGAGGGAGCTTGATAATCAAGGGTTTACACTAATTAAAAGTGTGAACCCTTTTTTATTGCACGTGATTTGCACGTAAACTGCTTCAAGTTTTTTATTTATTTTTACATTATGGAATCAACCCTCAATGTTATATGTCTAGAATCAAAAGCTTTTTATGCGCTTGTGGATCAGGTAGTTGTCCGTTTAAAAACAGACAATAAGGCAATGGATGAAGAATGGATTGATGCCAATCAAGCAATGAGCCTTTTGAAGGTTTCTTCTAAAACTACCCTACAAAAACTGCGTAATAACGGCGAAATCCGCTTTAGTCAGCCAATGAAAAAGCACATTTTATACTATAAACCTTCCCTTTTGGAGTATTTAAATAAACACAGCCACTCAACTTTTTAATATGAACACGAGAAAGATTTTATAAAAGGATTTAATCAGGGCTATATTCTAAGAAAGTATCTTTCCAAAGTGTACAACTCAATTGTTTCTACCAATCAAGTTATCGGTGATTATCTTGATGGTTTCAAAGATGGTGGTAAGACTTGTGAAAAAGAGATTCAGCAATCTAAATTAGATGAACTGGATGATTTAAGAGGAGATTTAGAAAACAATCAAGAATTAGAAAGATAGAGTTCTTAAAACAACCAATCATTGCATTTTCAAAATTAATAAAAGAGAAATATGAACGGATTAAATTACTACATAGGCGATTTCGTTACTTACAAAGGTGATTATAGAACTCTCGACCAATATAGAAGAGGAGAAGATTTTGCGCAAATAGTAAAGTTGAGTGAGAATGGATGTTCAATGAGTTTAAATCTTTATTCTTCAAAAAAAAACAATCTTGACTCATATTAATTTTGTTAGACCACTTCAAACACTTGAATCACATTTTGAAAAACTAGGTTTTTCTGCTAAACCAATTGAAGGTTTTCAAGTCAAGCTTCATTCCAAAGGTGCTTTACAAATTACCAGTATTGGGATTTCTCTACCAAGATTTTTATCTACTTCAGGTTTATGCAAAATTACTTTAGAGGCTGAGGTAAAAGCAATCCCTCCGGCCCAGCGTGAGGCTTTGGAGATTAAAAGCACTTACTTTCTTACTTCCTATCTTGTGTTCAATGTTGCTCAGACAGAGAATCTTCCTGAGATTTACTATCAAACTCCTCTCGCACACCAGACGATATCTTTTGATATTGCTGAGGTGGTTGGTAAATTGATTAATAGTTTTGGAGCAACTGAAATAGTCACGTTTCAAGAAGTTGATAGTGCCTTCTATGACATGAAGAAAGACCGTATTGTGATGCCGTTGGATAAGCAATTTACTTCTGAGGCAGGATATTACGGAACATTCTTTCATGAATGGGTACATTGGACAGGACACGCTTCTCGTTTAAACCGATTGTTTTTAGTTGAAAGAAGCAACGAGAACTATGCTCACGAAGAGCTGATAGCTGAATTAGGATCAGTCTTTATATGCGCGCAGTTGGGTCTTGCAAAAGACATGACTCAAAACGCAGCCTATATTCAATCTTGGTTACGAGCTTTGAAGGAAGATAGTAGATATATTATGAAAATGATTTCCTTTTCTGAAAGAGCTTGCAGGTATATCTTGAATGAATTTAATTTGGAAGAAACTATTCAGGAATTTCCTTTGGTGGAATCTGAAAAGTGACAAGAAGCCATCTCTTTTGGAGATGGCTTCTTATATTATTGAATTTTAGTTTAATCTTTGTAACGAATACATTGCCACCCTCTGGATTCCAATTCAACCGCTCTAGTTTCATCTTCACAAAAACCAATTCTATCTGTCACATCTTGAGATGGATATATCTGCTCAAGAGAATCAACGAAAGTATCATATGCAACTCGGTCATTATTAAAATCACTTAAACAATAAATAGGAACATGTCCAAAAAATGATTTGCATTCAACGTTACAACCTACGCAGTCTTCTTTGCAAGCATTTAAACATAACGATCCAAGTATAAGAACGCCAAGATACGATTTAATCAAGGCATTGGTAATTGGTACTATTGAATATTTCCTTCTTCTCATCATCACATTCTTCAAATTTTATAGTAGGTTCAATCAAATGACAAACATCTCCAGAATTGGTAATAACCTCTATTGCACTTTCAAGCCAATATGTAGTATTAAAATCAGTGCTACATAAAGTGTCATCTAAAAACTCGCAGTAATAACAAGTGTTTTCACAATCGACACATTTTGATTTTCCACATGCGGATAATGACAGAACGATAACAAAAATCAAATATTGCGTTTTCATAGACTAGTTACTTAATTTTACAAATTTTAGATTACTCAGAGTTATATTATTATCCAAAATCTGAGCATGATAATTTCCTGAAGGTAAAAATGAAATGTCTATCAAATTCTCTCCCCCTATTAAATTAGCTCGATATACTTCATTTCCTAATATATTTCTAATGACAACAGGAGGGGTGGGATTATTCAGATACTTAACGTTAATTGTTACAATATCCTTAACTGGATTCGGATATAAACTAATGTCAGCTATGTTTCTCTTTTGAAGAACTGAATCAATTGTTTTATTATAGGCACATTCGGCAACAACCGTTATGTTTCCAGAATAGAATTTTGATTCTAGGCAATTTGAAAATACAGCTTCCCAAATGAAGACCTCTCCATAACAGTTAGCTATCTCATTCCAATCATCCGTTCCCCAATAAATTTTTAATTGATTATTTGTTGGATTTAACTGTCCTTCTTCAATAGCCCTTACTCTATACAAATTAAACTTTTGGGAAAAATAAGCTGTTGAAAATCAAATTGTTAAGTTAATTAATTAAAAAATGTTAAACTTTTTTAAACTTTTTTTGTTTAAACATTGAATCAAAAACTTAAACAAAATGACACAATTATCTATTACAACCGCGGCTGAAATTTTCGGTGGCGACTTTAATTTGGAACAGGCTATTGCCTTTACCTTTTTTATAGGATCAATGGCCATGATGGCTGCCACTGCATTCTTTTGGCTTGAAATGAGAAACGTTGACGCTAAATGGCGAACTTCGCTACTGGTCTCGGGCCTAATCACCTTCATCGCAGCGGTACATTATTTCTACATGCGTGACTACTTTGTTGCTACGGGTGAGTCACCTACCTTTTTTAGGTATGTAGATTGGTTGTTAACCGTTCCTTTGATGTGCGTTGAATTTTATTTAATAACCAAGAAAGTGGGTGGTAAAATTTCTACCATGTGGAAATTAATCGCTGCTTCTGTATTTATGCTCGTAACGGGTTACATCGGTGAGGCCGTATACGGTGGGCAGACTGCATCTTGGATCTGGGGTGGTATTTCTGGTTTAGGTCACTTCTACATCATCTATCTAGTGTGGTTTGGAGAAGTAGCTGCATTAGCTAAAAATGCTGGTGGAGCAGTTCTTAAAGCGAACAAAGCACTTGCTTGGTTTGTACTTGCCGGTTGGGCTATTTATCCTTTAGGTTATATCCTAGGAACTCAAGGTGGATTTTTGGGTATAAACTTTGGCGTAGACGCAGGATTTATGGATGTTATCTACAACATTGGTGATGCTGTAAACAAAATTGGTTTTGGTCTTGTAATTTATGCTTTGGCTGTTTCTGATTCAAGCGAATCTGTTGCAAAAGCATAAGAATTTTATTTGTAATTAATGAAAGGGGAATGTGCTTTACGGTTCATTCCCTTTTTTTATAAACGACCCGACCTTGAGACTATTAATCACATTAATATCCGCATTGTTTTTACTCTATGCGTTCATTGGAGGACAATTTCCTATTTCGTTCCAATACGCTTTAGTATTTATATTGGTGGGTGTGGTGGGGATGGCTCATGGCTCTATAGATCACATTATCGCTAGTGATGTTTTAAAAATTGTGCCGCCCAACAGAAAGCGCCTATTTATCTTCTTCTATTTACTAATTATTGGTTTATATATTGTTCTTTGGGTCGTGTCCCCTTTAATAAGCTTTATTTTGTTTTTACTCTATTCCGCCTATCATTTTGGTCAGGCTGACACAGCAATTATTGGAAGTAAATTAAGTAAAACAACTCGTACACTCTTGGGTTTAAGTTGTGGTGTTTTACTGCTTTCTAGCATCCTTTACTTCAACCATGATTATACCCTTAATTATTCTCCAGATTGGTTTTTAGAAATTTTGCCGCCAACTATCTTAAGCCGTATTTCCAAATATTTATTCTACTCCTCCCTGATGCTTTTAATTCTTCAAATTACCTTCCATTTTGTTAAAGGTAAAATAGCCTCCATTGAAACCAGCTTATTTATGGTTCAGCTAGTTTTTGTTTTGTTACTTTTTAAATTGTTGCCACCCCTAGTCGCTTTTTCCCTTTACTTCGGTCTTTGGCACTCTTTAATTGTCTTGAAAAAAGAATTTCAAGAAGTTCGAAATATTGGCCTCATTGTTAATTTAAAAGCTTTTTTAAAAGCCTTGTTTCCGTTTACCTTTATCAGCCTACTTGGTTTACTCCTTATTGTTTATCTAGGTGCTGCCTCCGCTCACTTTACAACCCTCGTAGCGATATCTGTTTTAGCCTTTCCACACACGCTTCTCATGCACGTCCTTTACAGTCGCGCAGAATAAACCTGGCAGGCAGAAGCGTTGAGGTTTACGCTATATCCCTTCATTTTTCGAATTCCTATTTGCCTATCTTTACCTCAAATAAACCCTATGCTATTTGATTTAATCATCTCCCGACTAGAAAACGCACTTCCCCATGCAGCGGAAATCAACCCTAAGGTGTCAAAACGTGGTGTCGATTGGCACTTAGAACATTGCTTAAAAATTATCAACGCTATATGCCAAACTGCAGCGGAGTCAAAACCTGCAGATTATAAGCCCAAATTTACCTTGACGAAGTATTACATTCTTTGGACCGGGAAAATTCCGAGGGGAAAAGCACCTTCACCAAAGCTCTTTAACAATAAGGAAACAATCGATGTTTCCACCTTACCTGGTAGATTAGAAGAAGTAAAAGTAAGTTTAACTCTCCTTAGCGGACTAAACCCTAAACAACACTTTCGGCATCCATTTTTTGGTGATTTAAAGCTGAGTGAAGCGAAAAAATTTATAGTTATTCATACTTCACATCATCTAAATATCATAGACGACATTCTCAAATGTTAAATATAAATAGACAAACTATAATCGAACTGAAAGTACACTAAAAACGGCGCCCAGCTTTGAAAAAACAAATCCTACTGGCAGCGCTGCTTTCCGACTTGTCAATATCTTTTATAGGAAATGAGGAAATAGAATAAATTTTAGAACATGGACGGAAAACTTAGAAAAAATATTCAAATCGGCGCATGGGTTGCTGTTATTCAAAAACACCATCAACAAAGTGGTGAATTGACAGAAGGCGAGGTGAAACGCATCTTAACCAACTCTCCAAACCATCCACATGGTATTAAAGTGCTGTTGGGTACTGGTGAAAGATTAAACGTTCCAAGTCTTTAAGACTTGGAACGTTTAAGACCTGGCAAGTTTAAAAACTTGCCAGGCCTTAGATTTTTAAAAATTCTTTGTGCTTTTCTCTGTATTGCGGTGAGTCTGCCTGAGATTTACTATCAAACTCCTCATGCTTATCAAGCAGTATCTTTTGATATTCTAAAGTGGTGGGTAAATTGATTAACAGCTTTGAGTTAGGGTGTTATTGGTTTTTTTGCTATAGCCTTTCCCTATCTTTATTTGAAACAAAACCCCACGCCTTTTACCTCACTTATTTATAAAACAAGCAATCACTTTTACAAGCCAAAGCAATCTCAGGGCATCAAAAAGGGGCGTGGATTGGCACCTTGAGTATAGCATGCAAATTATAAAATATATTTGTGCTGCACTAACTGCTTTTAAGCCCGCACACTACAAACCAAAATTTAGTTTTATTAAATATTATGGACCAGTCGGATTCCGAGAGGATGGGCGCGTTCACCAATATTATTTAACAACAAAGGGGAAGTTAAGTGGTCAAAATTAAAGGGCCAACTAAAAGAGGTGAGGATTGGGCTTCGAACACTTGGTGATTTAAACCCAAAACAACACTTCCAACACCCCTTGTTTGGTCATTTAAATTTAAAACAAGCGAAGATGTTTATCCAAATCCATACAATACATCACCTAAACATTGTTAATGACATACTGAAAGCCCAGAGTAGATAATGCTGTTATAAAATAGTTAAAAACACACCAATTAAGCTTCCTTAAAAACTAAAAAAATAACTCTTTCTTAATATTAAAGGCTTAAGCGTTCAACTTATACTGTATGTCACAAGACTCAGTTAGCTCATCTATAAACTCTTGACTAACATCCACCCTTCTTGACTTGGAATAAAAATCCAATTTAAACCGCTCATCTCGGTCAATTATCTCCATGCTCACATTGTGTTTTCCTGGATGATTTTCAATCACCGCTACAACATTGTCGATAAAGTTTTCATCCACCTGGCTCAACTCAAAACTCAACTTAATCCCACTTGTTAATTTGTCCTTAATTTCCTCTAATAATTCAATGTTGGTAATCTTGAATTCGTATTCATCTTTAACGTAGGAACGTTCTTGATACTTGCCCGTTATGAAAACCATGTTTCCAACAATCTCCACGTAGTTTCCAAAATCAACACAGTCTGAGCCAAATAAGAAAATTTCCATGGACCCCTCATAATCCTCTAATGAAAAGTTGCAAAATTTTGCGCCCTTTTTTGTAAACCTTGAATTACAAGAACTTATAATTCCTGCCAATTTTATGGTTTGATTGGGCTTGTCTTTAAAGTTGCTGGTAGTGGCCGTAGCGTATGACGCCACCTCCAAAGCAAAAGAATCTAAAGGATGTCCAGTAAGATAAATCCCAATAATTTCTTTTTCCCTATTGAGCTTGTCAATCAACGTAAGCTCTTCTAATTTATGAATTTTAGGGGGCACCACTTCTACCGGAGCTAATTCACCAAACAAAGAATTCGCTGCTGTGTGTGTTGACGTTTGTACACTATTGCCAAACTTCAATGCTTTCTCTGTTAGTGTGCAATTATCCAATGGGTCTGCTTCTATAAAATGCGCTCTGTGGCAATTTTTAAACTCATCAAATGCTCCTGCAATAGCTAAACTCTCCACAGATTTTTTATTCACTGCGCGTAGATTTACTCTTGATGTAAAATCGTAAATATCCTTATACTCTCCATTTTCTCTTTCTTCAATAATGGCATCTACCGCGGCGCCACCCACCCCTTTTATTGCAGATAAAGCAAAGCGAATAGCCCCTACTTTATTTACTGTAAATTTCTTAAAGCTCTCATTTACATCTGGACCTAAAACAGGAATCTTCAATCGCTTGCATTCCTCCATAAAAAAGGTCACTTTTTTAATATCGTTCATGTTGTGCCCCAGCACCGACGACATAAATTCCGCAGGATAATTTGCTTTCAAATAAGCTGTTTGAAAGGCTATAACAGCATAACATGTGGAGTGCGATTTATTGAAGGCATATTCCGCAAAAGCTTCCCAATCCTTCCAAACTTTTTCAACTGCTTTTTTATCGTGCCCATTCGCTACACAACCATCTACAAACTTTGGATGCAAATCATCCATCATAGACTTGATTTTCTTTCCCATGGCTTTACGCAAAGAATCCGCTTGACCTTTTGAGAACCCAGCCAATACTTGAGAGAGCAACATTACCTGCTCTTGGTACACTGTAATTCCATAAGTCTCCTTCAGCTTCTCTTCCATGATGGGAATGTCATAGGAAATTTTTTCTTTGCCATGCTTACGCGCAATGTAATTGGGGATGTATTCCATCGGGCCTGGACGATACAGGGCATTCATGGCAATGATGTCTTCAAACTTATCTGGCTTTAAATTTCTTAAGTGCTTCTTCATCTTTGAGCTCTCAAACTGAAATATCCCATTAGTTAATCCTTTTTGAAAAAGGTCAAATGTTTTTGCATCATCCAAAGGAATATCATCTTGAATGATGGTAACCCCGTGTCTTTTCTTGATAATAGCAATAGCATCCTTAATAATGGTTAAGGTCTTTAACCCTAAGAAATCCATTTTTAGAAGTCCTGCTTTTTCTACGACCGAATTGTCAAATTGGGTCAGCAACAAGCCTGAATCCTTCGCTACGGTCATTGGAATATACTTCGTAATATCATCCGGCGTGATGATCACCCCACAAGCATGAACTCCCGTACTACGAATGGATCCTTCCAACTTTTTCGCTTCGGTAATCATTTTACCAATCTTGTCTTTGCCTGCAGCTAACTTTCTAAAAGCTTCGGCATTCACTTTTTGCTCGCTATTTAATTTACTTAAGAGTTTTGCCTCAACACCTCCATCAGCTAAAACTTTATTTAAGGTAGCACTCAAGTGATCTGGAAAAACCTTCGATACTTGATTCACTTCACTGAGGGGCACATCTAAGACTCTACCTACATCGCGCAAACTCATTTTAGCGGCCATAGAACCGTAGGTAATGATTTGTGCTACTTGGTTTTTTCCATATTTATCGACCACAAAGTCGATAACTTGTTGACGACCTTCATCATCAAAATCGATATCAATATCCGGCATCGACACCCTTTCTGGGTTTAGAAAACGCTCAAAAAGTAAGTCATACTTTATGGGGTCTACATTGGTAATACCAATACAGTAAGCCACGGCGCTTCCGGCCGCAGATCCTCTTCCCGGGCCCACACTTACACCCATTTGTCTTGCGGCTGTTGTAAAATCCTGAACAATCAAGAAATAACCTGGATAACCAGATTCATTGATTACTCTCAATTCGAAATCCAATCGCTCCTCTACATGTTGACTTATCTCTCCGTAACGTTTCCGTGCACCTTCAAAAGTAAGGTGTCGCAAGTAATCTTCTTGCGTTGTAAATCCCGGCGGAAGGGTAAAATTGGGAAGCAATACGTCTCGTTCTAGATTTGGCGTATTCACCCGATCTACAATCATTTGTGTGTTTTCTAACACGTGGGGGATGTCGCTAAACACCTTGCCCATTTGTTCTTTTGTTTTGAAGAAAAACTGCTCATTTGGAAACCCGAACCGAGTGCCTTTTGCGTTAAAATTTTCTCCTTTTCCAATAGGGGTGCCCTGTAATTCTCCCGTATTCACACAGAGGAGAATATCATGTGCATTTGCATCTTGCTCATCTACATAATGACTGTCATTAGTGGCTATAGCAGGAATCTTATATTTAGCACTCCACTTTAATAATATTTGATTAATATCTTCTTGACTAATGCCCGTTCCATCTAAATCTAAGATGTTGTGACGCTGTAATTCAATAAAGTAATCATCCCCAAAAATAGCATGCCATTCTAAAAAAATCTTTTCAGCAGCCTCTTCCCCTTTATGTAAAATAGCTTGAGGCACTTCGGCGCCAATACAACAAGTAGTAGCAATCAAACCTTCACTATATTGCTTAATCAATTCTCTATCTACCCTTGGCCATTTACTATACAAACCATCGATATAGCCTAATGAACAAAGTTTAGATAAATTTTGATAACCAATTTCGTTTTTAGCTAAAAGTAGTTGGTGATAGCGCTTATCTTTTTTTTCCTTGGTAAAGGACTTTTGAAAACGATCTTCTACCACATAAAACTCACAGCCCACAATAGGTTTAATCCCTTGTTTTTGAGCTTCCGCTACAAACTTAAATGCCCCGAACATGTTTCCGTGATCTGTTATCGCCACCGCTGCTTGTCCATCCGCTTTTGCTTTCGCAATCATATCGGGAATAGAAGCGGCGCCATCTAATAGAGAAAATTGGGTGTGGCAATGAAGGTGTGAAAACTGTGGCATGAATTGTTCTATTTTAGTCTTGAATTATAAAGAAACCATCCTTCTTTATACGAACTACAAAGTACTAAAAAACATTCCAAAAATGTCGAAGAAAAGACTTGTTTTTTAGAAAAGTTTTACACAAAAAGCAGCTGGTCCTCGGGCCTCAAGACGACCAAGCCTAAGGCGCTACGTCCTGGGTCTCGAAGACCTTGTTTTTTACTAAGTATGGGTAATAAAACAGTGATTCCCTTAGCTATAATAAAGAAATCACTTTTAAACCCTTATGTCTTCTGCCTTAAACCTTACGTCTATTTAATAAGTTGGGCATCTCATCTCCTTACTCACCTTTCCACCATTTCCTTTGCAGAAAACATAAGAAAGATTTGCGTTGATGAAAAAGAATTGATCATTTTGTTGACGAACATAGCCATCCAAATCGTCTGTAAATGACATTCTAAAGCTTGTTTCTACACCAATAATCACTCTATTTTTCGTTTTCATTTTTACGCCAAAACTCATGGGAATATTCATAGCAAGCCCCTTACCGCTTTGCGTAATGTATTGCATTTCACTAGGGTCTATTCCCTCATTGTTTGACGCAGTGATCGTTGGATTTACTTTTGAAACCCCTATCCCTCCTGCGATGTATGGTGTGATCTTAAAGGTTGGTGAACACAATTGTAAGGGTATGAAGTTTAACTCAAACTGTGCGGATAAATCCATTAAAGAGGATTTTGAGCTTAAGCCTCTGGCATATCTAAATTCATTAGCAGAATACAAATCATTGCTATTCAAACCGCCATATAAAAATTGTGCTCTCAAGGCTAATACTTTTGCAAAGTTATATCGATAAAAAACTCCTAAGGAAGGTTGGGTGGATTGAAAGTCCAAATCCTTTAAAAAGATAGTTCCTTGTCCTAGCCCCCCACCAAAATCACCCAAGAGGTGCGATGTTCCCAAACTAAACCCTACTTCGTGCTGTGCCCGTACGCCTAATCCAAGGCAAAGTACGAAACTTACTATTATTAGTCGTTTCATAATACTTACTTTTAGTTATATATATAACGTTATACGAGTAAAATCTAGTGTTGGGTTATGTAAAAGTTGTAAAAAATAAATTCAATCAACTACTTACGCCAAAATTTAACTAGATGAATAAGATAAATAGAAGCGGCTTATTCGATAGTGCTTTATAAAAAAACTTATTTACAATCAAGCTGCCCTACTTCCAACAAAACCCTAGCAGACAACAAGATTCCCTTTAAAATCAATATAAATTTGGGTTTTAGTGCTAATTTCTTCTTGTGCCAAAGAGCCGAAAGTCGTCGCTTGGTCTTTTTTGAGAGGAGCGTTTGTTGGAGGTGTTGCTTTGTTAAATTAAAGTGAATTTGAATTTCAAAATGAATGAAATAAATATTCTCCACATAAATATTGGTAGTAATGGTTTTAGCTTTTTAAATTATGTGGATACCATTATATGTGTTTTATATAAAAACATTCTATTCCCTGGGGTTTTATTTATAGTGGAGGGTTAAATGGTTTATGTGGTATTCAAAACGCGTTGTTCGACATGGACTAATATGGCGCGTTCATTGAAAATAAATGCTTATTCACAAGGATAATTGTTCGCCTTAAATATTGGAGCTATTTTTTACTTCTTAAAAAACTCAATTGTTCCATCAACTGCCTCAAGGAGTTGTTTGGGGATAATGTTCTCTGTAATAGGGTGCTTCGCCCCAAACACATGATTTGCATTTTCTATTAAAATCAACTCCGCATCTTGTTTCCAGTTTTTTAATCTTTGCGCATGGCTAAACCCTACAGCATCGTCATCTTTTCCGTGAATAATCAGTAAGGGTTTTTTTAGATTTTTACAGGCTTTTTCTAAATCAAATCTTTCTTTATTCCTGTCAAAGTCCTCATAAAACTGATAGCTTATTTTCATGTCTTGCTTCGTTCTGGAATTATAAAAATTCTTAGTTCCCTCTTCTCTCCATTCGTCTAAATTTTCCTCGTTACCAAAACGATCAAAGTTGGCAATGGAAGCCCAAGTTGCCAACTTACTAACTCGCTTGTTTTCAAATGCGGACAACAAAGCAACCCCTCCTCCACGACTGTGGCCCACTAAAGACACCTCCTTTGCTTTGGGTAACTTTAGCTTCTCGTAATCTTCACTTCCAAGCCAATTAAACACCGTTTCCAAGTTGTCCATTTCCGTTGAATAATTATTCTCTTGAAAGAGATCTAGTCTTGTAAAGTTTAGAGGGTCTTCCTGTCCAATACCATTATGAGAAAAATTAAATTTTAGAAAAATAAATCCTGCTTCAGCAAACGCTTCCGCCACCAAGTGCCAAGCACCCCAATCCTTAAAACCTTTAAAGCCATGACAAAACACAACTAAATCACCATTATTTTGTTCTTGGTAATACATGTCCGCTAGGATGTTATGTGTTCTATTTGGAATTGAAATATTTAATAAATTTTTCATTCTATTTAAGATAAATTTTAATGAATATAACGAAAAGCCGTACTTTCACAAAAAAAGAAATCAAGTTAATGTCAAAGAAGCTAGACGAAATTAAAAAACCTATTGAAAAGGAGCTCGATGAATTCGAGAATCGTTTCAAAAATGCCATGAGAAGCAATGTAGCTTTGTTGGATCGGGTTACTAGCTACATTGTGAAAAGAAAGGGTAAGCAAGTTCGCCCCATGTTTGTTTTCTTATCCGCTCAAATATGTGGCGAAATTAATAACGCTACCTATGATGGAGCCTCTCTAGTGGAAATGCTGCACACTGCAACATTAGTTCATGATGATGTGGTGGATGACGCCATAGAACGAAGAGGTTTTTTTTCTATTAATGCCTTATGGAAAAATAAAGTGGCCGTTTTAGTTGGTGATTATTTACTTTCTAAGGGCTTAAGTTTGGCAGTTGAAAACAATCATTTCGAATCTTTAAGAATTCTAAGTAACTCTGTAAAAGAAATGAGTGAAGGGGAGCTTCTCCAAATGGAGAAAGCAAGAAGGTTGGATATTGAGGAAACGGTTTACTTTGATATCATAACAAAAAAAACAGCCTCCTTAATCGCATCCGCGTGTGCTATTGGTGCGTCGAGCGTAACAAAGGATCAAGAACTCGTTGAAAAAATGAGACACTTAGGTGAAACGATTGGAATCGCATTTCAAATTAAAGATGACTTGTTTGATTACGGAGAAGATGAAATAGGTAAACCAAGAGGTATTGATATTAAAGAAAGGAAAATGACACTACCCTTGATTTATGCATTGAATAAAGCAGATAAAAACCAAAAAAATAAAATCATCAATATTGTCAAAAATCAAAACGATGATAGTGAAAAAGTAAAAGAAGTAATTGCCTTTGTAAAAAATGGTGATGGTATGGCTTACACCAATAAGAAAATGTTAGAGTATAGAGATAAGGCTTTAGAGATCTTAAATACTTTCCAAGATACGCCTGCCAGAAAAAGTCTCACGGAATTACTAAACTATACTATTGAAAGAAATTTTTAGGTCTAGCACACATAAAAGGACTTGAAGTTTCAGGTATAGAAGATGCTGCGAATAAAATACTAAAGCACTTTTTATAGGTGTTTAAGAAGATATAGCCATTGATTTAGATGGCGACCGAAAAGACGAATAAGTTTAAAATCCAAATCAAATTTTAAAGAATGAAATTTGCAACCAAAACAATACACGCCGGACTTGAACCAGATAGCGCTACGGGAGCTATAATGACACCTATCTATCAAACATCAACTTACGTTCAAAGTGAAATTGGTGTGCATAAAGGCTACGAATACGGTAGATCGGGAAACCCAACTAGAGCCGCTTTAGAAAGACAATTAGCCGCTTTAGAAAATGGTCAATATGGTGCATGTTTTGGAAGTGGTTTAGCTGCTATAGATTGCTGTATTAAAATGTTGAACCCAGGAGATGAGGTAATTTCCACCAACGACTTGTACGGGGGTTCTTATCGGATATTCACGACTATTTTTGAAAAATACGGTATTAAGTTTCATTTCGTTGATATGTTGGATTTAGCTAACATTGAAGCTAAAATGAATGCAAATACTAAACTCGTCTGGATTGAAACGCCCACAAATCCAATGATGAGTATCTTAGATATCACAAAAATTAGTGTTTTAGCCAAAAAATACAACGCTCTTGTTGCTGTAGATAATACGTTTGCCACACCATACTTGCAAAGACCTTTAGATTTGGGTGCTGATTTTGTAATACATTCTGTAACCAAATATTTGGGTGGCCATAGCGATGTGGTTATGGGCGCGATGGTGGTGAATAATGACGCGCTCTCTAAAGAAATGTATAGAATTCAAAATTCTAGTGGTGCTGTTTGTGGACCCTTTGATTCTTTCTTAGTTTTGCGTGGATTAAAAACTTTACACTTAAGAATGCAGCGTCATTGTGAAAATGGAGCCCAGATTGCCTATTTCCTAAAAGGCCATCCAAAGGTTGATAAAGTCTTTTGGCCCGGATTTCCAACGCACAAAAATCACGATGTGGCGAAAGCTCAAATGGATGGTTTCGGCGGCATGGTATCTTTTACACTTAAAGGCAATAGACTTGAAGACGCTAAGAAGATTGCTTCAAGTACACATTTATTTGCTCTAGCTGAATCTTTGGGTGGGGTAGAATCTTTAATTGGACATCCCGCTACCATGACTCACGCGGCTATTCCTTATGAAAAAAGACAAGAAAGCGGTGTTGTTGATTCTCTAATTAGGTTGAGTGTTGGTGTTGAAGATGCTCATGATTTAATTGCTGATCTTAAAAACGCCATGGCTTAAACCAATTTAATTTAAGATTTTTACAAGCTCATGAATCAATCCTTATTTCAAATAGCTCTCGTGGTAAAAGATTATGACGATGCACTAGATTTTTATGTTAATAAGCTGGGCTTCAATCTCATAGAGGACACCCAACTTAATGCCTCCAAAAGATGGGTTGTTGTAAAACCTAAAGGTGAAAACTCTTGTAGTTTGTTATTGGCTAAAGCAAAAAATGAAGAGGAAACTTTTCGCGTCGGGAATCAAACTGGTGGAAGGGTTTTCCTTTTTATGTACACAGATGACCTTTTGCGCGATCATCAAACCTTAAAAAGAGCTGAAATTAAAATAATAAGAGAACCAAGCGAAGAAGCCTTTGGTAAAGTTTTGGTGTTTGAAGATCTTTATGGAAATCTTTGGGACTTAATTCAAAAAAAGAAGCTTAATGAATAGTAAGTTGTCTAAGCAAGAAATCAAAGAAAAAGAAATTTTCTTCAACTACAGCTACGGTAACTATTTTTCAAATGGTGTTTTGGTTTTAACTTCAACCCTTCTTATCGCTGGTTTGTTTCTTTTAAATAAAGGAATAAATGACCTTTCTATCTTGGTTTTACCCGGCTTAATAATGACTTTATCCGGTATTTCTTCTTTCTTTCCAATAGAGCTGTTTCAAATCAACTATCAAACCAGGGAATATAGAATTGCTTTTAAACTGGGGTCTTATATGAGCGGAGAGTGGAGAAAAATAGGTGAAGTACAGTACTTATCAATTGTTAACACCAGTAAAAAAATCTATCTTAGTGATAATTCCGATACTTCTCTACCAGATACCATAAAAGAATGTAGACTACGTCTATATAAAAAAGCGGGCCACACTATTGACATTGATGACTACAATATTAAAGAAAGCGCGCTCATCATTGGAAAAATAATAGCTGAAGGATTAGATCTAAAACTGTTAGACGCAAGCGAAAGACCGCCTGTTTTTATAGCGCTATAGTTATTAACTTTTTGAGTGGTTTTTATGTGAGTTAAGGTGTATAAGCTGGTAAATAAAAAAGTATAAGTAAGTGGTTTTTTTTAACAAACTTAACAGGGTAAATTTTCTAAATTAAAAATGTGTGCAAAAGGTAATTTACTAACAAATTATACCCAGACAAGTTTGGAAGTAGATGTAAACTTTTAAGTGTTAATCTATATTTCCAACTTTGTGAATAACCTTTAGTTTAATAGTAAAGTGGGTGTTAAAATTCTAATTAACAATGTTAATTACGGTGGATAAAGTGAATATATAGTCAATAACAAATTAAATTCTAAAAAGTTTTACCGCTATTCACACCCTTAATAATAAGCGGTTGGGAAAGAAGAATTATTTTATAAATTTATATGGGGACTTAAAATTGTGGATTACTCTTTTTTTTATTTTTATTTTGCAAATAGATATGAGTGCTCAAAGAAATTTTTATAAGAAGTTTTAAAGCGGAGTTAGAGCTTGAGATTTGGGTTTAAAAAAATGAAAAATATGTTTTATTTAAATCATATAAAGTGTGTAAGGGAAGTGGCCATCTTGGGCTAAAGTTTAAGCAAGGAGACGGACAGGTACCTGAGGGCTTTTATTATATAGATCGTTTTAACCCAGTGAGTAATTTTTATTTAAGTTTAGGTTTAAATTATCCCAATGAAGCAAATGCGCTTAGATCAGATGCTATTGATTTAGGAGGGGACATATTCATTCACGGGTCGTGTGTCTCTGTAGGATGCCTTCCATTACCAGATACTTATATAAAAGAGCTTTATGTACTTTGTGTTTTAGTTAAATCAAATGGCCAAGGAAAAATTCCTGTTCATATTTATCCTTATAGATTTAATGTATTAAATAATATACTTTTTAAAACATTCAGTAAATACGCTTCTTTTTGGGATAGTTTAGAGAGTGAATTTATTTTCTTTCAGGAGCATAAAACCTTAAGATTTTTTGAAATTAATACAATTGGTAATTAATTATTAAAAAATTGATTTTAGATTATTATTATAATGTATTACCTTTCTTTACAAAATTAAGTAATTATGAAAAAATTATATACCTTTCTTATCCTTTTTATGATTGGTTTTACTAGTCATGCGCAAGATGATAATAAGAGTCATAAGGGTTTATATTTTGGTTTTAAAACAGGTTATACTATTCCTGTCGCAAAATCCACCATCGGATCTCCAAGAACGGAAGTTGGAAATAGAATTTTGGTTAGTTCAAATACAGGCACATATTCTTATAGTGAAAAGAATCCTTTCGGAACGAGAGGAGCGGGAGTTCAAGTTGCGGGTTCAATAGGTTATATGTTTAATAATAATTTTGGTATAGAAATGGAGTTTTCATTTCTAAGAAGCGCTAGAATATTAGATGGTTCGAGAGATGAAACGTCTCTTATTAATACGGTGGAGCGAAATTATTTTGCAGAGCAGTATTCGTATACAAATATGTTTAGAGCTGCACCAATGTTGGTAGTAAGTGGAAATCCAAGCAAGAAGTTTGTTCCTTATGCGAAATTCGGTTTGATATTACCTTTAGCTGGAAAAACAATAGTTGAGGTAACTATTAATGACGAAACTGGGGAGTTAGCAGATTTATTGCTCCCAATTTTAAATAGGGATTTAAGTGATAAATTGAATGGGATGAGAGATTTCATACCTTTTGTTATTCCAACAGAAAGCTTCATTAAAGCTAAAACAGCTGGAGTGTTTTCGTTAGGTTTTACAGCAAGGATGGGTTGTTCGTATAATATAAATGATAAGTGGTCGATATTTGGGGAAATGGAGATGACTATGTTAACTGTTAAAGCGAAGGAGACAGAATTTGTGGAGTTTTCTTCAAGAGTGAGTAATGACGCTTTAGTAATTTTAGCAGAACTACTTTTGCAGGAATCCATACAATCAGAATTTGGTTATAATGATTTACCGGAAATCTTAAGATTAACGAGCTATGCAAATGAGCTTACTCAAGCTTCTAATGGTTCATATGATGTAAATGCAGTGGGTTTTGACAGAAATAGTGCTTATAATCAAGTTACGTTTAGAGATAACTATAATTCTTTTGGTTTAATGCTTGGCTTTAAGTATAAATTTAAATAGTTCTTTTAATTTTACAAAGAACTCTTAATCATCCCCTGATTAACTTTTTCACGAAAATTCACATATTTTTACAAAATAGAAATATGTGCGCTAGATAAATAGCGTTATGTAATAGATTGGTTAAGTATGTCTGATAATTATTCATTTTTATTAAATAAGTTAGATGCTTTTATACGAAAGTACTATGTAAACAAACTGTTGAAAGGGGTTTTGTATAGCACTGCTATTATTCTTATTTTCTTTTTAGTTATCGTACTGGCGGAAAGTCAATTTTATTTTACTGGGTTGATCCGTAAATTTTTATTTTTTGGTTTTATTATTACCGCGCTTATTGCTCTAGCTGTTTTAGTATTAAAACCAGTTTTACATTTAAACCGTTTGGGTGAAATAATTAGCAGGAAGCAAGCTGCTGAGATTATAGGAACTCATTTTGCAAATGTTGAAGATAAATTGCTAAATATTCTACAACTTAAAGAAGTTTCACTTAGTCTAGTGGATGCTTCTTTAATAGAAGCGAGCATTTTACAAAAGTCCAATGAGTTAAAACCCGTTCCATTTACAAATGCGGTGGATTTACAAGAGAACAGGAAGTATTTAAAATATGTTATTCCTCCGGTATTGGTTTTTTTGTTATTACTTTTTTTTCGTCCAACCATTTTAAAAGAAGGCACGAATCGTTTACTTCAAAATAATAGGAGTTTTGAGAAGCCGATGCCATTTCAGTTTATAATTACAAATCAAGAATTGAAAGCGGTTCAATTTGAAGATTTTAAGTTGAATGTTAAATTGGTGGGAAATGAATATCCTACGGAAATTTTTATTGTAAAGAATAATTTAAAAAATTCTGCTCAAAAATTGAACGCAAATAATTTTTCATATATATTTTCCAATTTACAGGAGGATGTAAATTTCCATTTTGAAGCTGCGGGCTTCAAATCAGAAGATTTTGTAATAGATGTTGTACCTAAACCGTTAATTACAAATTTCCAATTAAAAGTGGCTTATCCAAAATATCTCGGGATGAAAGACGAGACTTTTGTAAATAATGGGGACGTAACCATACCTGAGGGAAGTAAAATAACGTGGATATTCGATGCTCGGGCTACGGATGAAATGTCTATGCAATTCTCAGACGCTTTAATGAGTGAAATTAATAAAGGAAACAATGCTTTTATTTTTAATAAATCGTTAAAATACAGCGACAAATACATAGTTAAAATTTTTAATAAAGAACTGGGAAGCGTAGACTCATCAGCGTTCAATATTTCGGTAGTTTCTGATGCTTTTCCAGATATTGAAGTAGAAGAGCACGTGGACAGTACAAATAGGGATGTCTATTTTTACATTGGAAATATTTTCGATGATTATGGATTGACGGCTTTGAAATTTCATTACAATATTGAAAAGGAGGATGGAAATAAAATTGTAAAAGTTCTAAAAATTCCATTTAGTTCCGGAGTCGCAAGTGAGTTTTCTTATTATTGGAATCTGAAAGAAATTGGGATGAGACCAGGATATAAGTTGTCCTACTATTTTGAAGTTTTTGATAATGACAGAATTAATGGGAATAAATCGACAAGAAGTAAATGGATGACACTTAAGTTACCTTCGGTTGACGAGCTGGAAGATGATTCTAAAGAGGAGATAGATCAAATTAAGAAAGATTTAGCTAAATCCATAGAGGATAGTAAAGAGATTCAAGAGGAATTGAGAGAACTTCAAGAAGAGATTCTTCAAAAAAAAGATTTGGGTTGGGAAACTAAAAAAGAAATAGAGGATTTGATTAACAAACAAAAAGCTTTACAAAATCAAGTAGAGAATTTAGAGAAGAAGTTTAGTGATAATGTAAAGAAGCAATCAGATTTTAAAGAAGTTAATTCAGAAATTCAGAAAAAGCAGGAACAAGTGCAGAAACTTTTTGACTCAGTTATGGACGAGGAAATGAAAGCCATGATTGAGAAATTAGAAAAGTTAATGGAGGAGATGAATAAAGAGGATGCGCTTGAAAAGATGAAGGACATGCAGTTAAGCGATGAAGACTTGGAAAAGGAATTAGATAGGATGTTAGAGCTCTTAAAGAAGTTGGAGTTGGAACAAAAGTTGCAAGAAACCGTAGATAAGTTGAAAGAGCTGGCTCAAAAACAGGATAAGTTAGCGGAAGAGTCTAGAGATAAGAACAGTGATAAAGAAGAGCTGCTTAAAAAGCAGGAAGATTTGAATAAGGAGTTCGATGAGTTGAAGGAAGATTTGGCAGAGATGAATGAGGAAAATGAAGACATGGATTTGGACGATGCGGAAAAGCAAGCCGAAGACATTGATGAGGAAATGGATATGGCAAAGGAGCAATTGTCGAAAAACAAGAAACAGGACGCAGCTGAATCTCAAAGAGAATCAGCAAAGAAGATGGAAAAGATGGCGGACGCTTTAGTGGCTATGATGCAGAGCATGCAAATGGCTTCAATGGAGGAAGACTTAAAAACCTTGCGTCAATTATTGGAGAATTTGATTGTTTTGTCTTTGGATGAAGAGCGATTATTAAAAGAGTTTAAATTTACAAGCATCAATACACCAAAGTATGTAAACTTGGTTCAGCAGCAATTCAAGATAATTGACGATTCTAAACTGGTAGAAGATAGTTTATACGCTTTAGCGAAGAGGGTGTTTGAGATGGAGTCTTTCATAACTGACGAGATCAAAGATATCAATAGGAATTTAAATAAGGCCGTTGAAGAGTTAGAAGAGAGGAGTGTTAATAGCGCCATTGTAAATCAGCAATACGTAATGACTGGTTATAACAATTTAGCATTAATGTTGAGTGAAGTGATGGAACAAATGCAACAGCAGATGGCTCAGGAAATGAAGGGAGATCAAATGTGTGAGAATCCCGGCAATAAGCCTGGAAAAAAACCAGGTAAGATCCCTTCTTTGAAGCAGATGCAACAGCAATTAAGTGATCAGATTAGTGAAATGTCTGAAATGAACAGTAAAGGGGAGAGTGGACAAAAGCCGGGTGATTCGAAAAAGTTGGCGGAAATGGCAGCAAAACAACAAGCGATACGCCAAGCATTGGAGAAAATAAATCAAGAGAACAATAAAGACGGAAGTGGCTCTATGGGAAATCTTCAAAAGATTATTGACGAAATGAATAAAACAGAATCAGATTTAGTGAATAAGCAGCTTACGAATGAGTTATTACAAAGACAGCAAAACATCATGACACGTCTTTTAGAAGCCGAGAATGCAGAGAAAGAGAGAGATGAAAAGGAAGAGCGAGAATCAATAGCGGCCAAACAATACGAAAACATTATACCACCTTCTTTAGAGGAATATCTAAAAAAACAAAAGGGAAGTGTTGCTTTGTACAAGAACATACCACCTAAGTTAAAACCATATTATAGAATAATTTCAGAAAAATATGTTCAAAACATTTTTAATAATAATTAATTTAAGTAATTTGCTTCCCAATGGCTATAATTTCAGATAAAATTAAATTTCAGTCTATTCCCGAAAACCTTACTAAGGTAGAAGAATTCATTGAATTTGTATGCACAAAGTATGATGTGGGTCCGGATGTGTTCGGTAATGTGCTGGTTTCTGTAACGGAAGCTGTAAATAATGCCATTTATCACGGCAATCGTTCTGATTCAGAAAAAATGGTAGAAGTGGCTCACAGTTATGACGAAGAGTTAAAGAAGCTATCATTTATAGTAACCGATGAGGGGGGCGGGTTTGATTATAACAATCTACCAGACCCAACGGCACCAGAAAACATTACAATGATTGGTGGAAGAGGCGTATTCTTAATTAAACAATTGGCCGACTGGGTTATCTTTAATGATGAGGGAAATGCCGTTGAACTCCAATTTAAGGTTTAGTTGTGGAGCTTAATTTTATTAATGAACACCCCACACTCAGCTTTACTAAACAGGACATTTTTAAAGCGAAGCTTATAAATGTCTTTGCAGGTGAAACTTTTACAAAAGAACTATTATTAAATGTTGTTTTTTTAAGCGATGAAGCCTTACTTGAAATCAATAAGGAATACTTAAACCACGATTTCTATACAGACATCATTACTTTCCCTATAGAAGAAACTGAGTTGGTTTTAGAGGCCGACATCTATATCTCACTAGACCGGGTGTTGGAGAATGCCACATCCTTTAATGTATCTTATGAAGAAGAACTTCTGCGTGTGGTTTTACACGGCTGCTTACATCTTTGCGGATACAAAGATAAGTCTTTAGAAGAGGAAGCTTTGATGCGCATAAAAGAGGATTATTATATATCCCTCTAATGTTTCACGTGAAACATGCAGTAATCTTAAATTGATTGTTTCACGTGAAACAATCCATATTTTCCATACCTTTGTTTAATAATTAATAATTTTATGTTTCCAAAATATGATTGTATTGTGGTTGGTGCTGGGCATGCTGGTTGTGAAGCCGCCGCCGCCGCTGCAAATATGGGATCCAAGGTTTTATTGGTAACAATGAACATGAACACCATTGCTCAAATGAGTTGCAATCCCGCCATGGGGGGGATTGCTAAAGGACAAATCGTAAGAGAGATTGATGCCATGGGTGGTTACTCTGGTATTGTTTCTGATTTATCTATGATCCAATTTAGAATGTTGAATAGATCTAAGGGGCCAGCAATGTGGAGTCCGCGTACACAGAATGATAGAATGTTGTTTGCTGCTAAGTGGCGATACATGTTAGAGCAAACCCCAAATGTTGATTTTTGGCAAGAAATGGTTACGGGTTTATTAGTTAAAGATGGACAAGTAAGCGGGATAAGAACTTCGCTCGGGATTGAGATTGAAGCTAAGACGGTCATTTTAACAAACGGCACCTTTTTAAACGGATTGATCCATATCGGGAGTAAAAACTTTGGAGGAGGAAGAGCGGGTGAGAAATCTGCTACGGGCATTACAGAGCAACTCACTGAATTGGGTTTTGAAAGCGGTAGAATGAAAACGGGCACGCCACCTAGAGTTGATAGCAGGTCTATCGATTATTCTAAAACAGAGATCCAAGAGGGGGATGAGGAAATGGAGGGCTTTTCCTATCTAGATATTGAGAAACCAAAGAAGCAGTTACCTTGTCATATTACGTATACGAATCCTAAAGTGCATGAAGTGTTGCGAGAAGGATTTGATGAGTCGCCAATGTTTAATGGTAGAATTCGTGGTGCTGGCCCAAGATATTGCCCGTCAATAGAAGACAAGATAGATCGGTTTTCTGAAAGAGATCGCCATCAGTTGTTTATAGAGCCAGAAGGTTGGGACACGGTGGAGATTTACGTAAACGGTTTCTCTTCTTCCTTAGCTGAGGATGTTCAATATAAAGCATTGCGCTTAGTGCCGGGTTTTGAGAATGTGAAAATGTTTCGACCGGGCTATGCAATAGAGTATGATTATTTTCCGCCAACACAGTTAGATAATACACTAGAAACGAAATTGATTAAAGGCTTATTTTTTGCAGGACAAATAAATGGAACCACGGGTTATGAAGAAGCTGCTTGTCAAGGTTTAATGGCGGGAATTAATGCGCATAACTTAGCACACGAATTAGAGCCTTTAGTTTTGAATAGGAATGAAGCATATATTGGTGTGTTGATTGATGACCTTATTAATAAAGGCACTAAAGAACCCTATCGAATGTTTACGTCCAGAGCCGAGTTTCGTTTGTTGCTTCGACAAGACAATGCTGACCTCCGCTTAACACCCATGGCTTTTAAAATGGGGTTGGCTTCACAAGAGCGAATGGATTTAACGGAAAAGAAAGCAAAGGATATTCAAGAAATTATTGAGTTTGTAAAAGATTATAGCGTGAGTCCGGAGCAAGTAGCCTCCTATCTTGAGGAGAAAGATTCTGCTGCACTCAAACAAAAACTTAAACTAGATAAAGTTTTGCTTCGCCCAACAATCAATTTACCAGAGTTGAGAAAGCATGTGCCAGAACTTAATGAGTTTTTAAGTAATTATAATATTGCTACTATCAATACCGCGGAAGTTGATATTAAGTATGAAGGATATATTTCTAAAGAGAATGATCTTGTAAATAAAATGAAGAAACTGGAAAAAGTAAGGTTAAAGCCTGATTTTAATTATACCCAACTTAAGTCACTTTCATCAGAAGCCGCTGAAAAACTTCAAAAAATACAACCAAAAACGCTAGGACAAGCAAGTAGAATTAGTGGCGTGTCTCCCGCTGACGTGTCTGTGCTTATGGTTTATATGAATAAGTAATGAAGTACTATTTTTCCATTATTATTCCGCTTTTACTTTTCGCTTGTGCCACACCCATAGCGCCGCCAGGCGGTTCTAGAGATGAGAGCCCACCAAAGGTGGTCTTACAAATGCCTCAAAGCGGTATGGCTAATTACCGCGGCGATAGAATAGAAATTATTTTTGATGAATATATTGTTTTTAGTGGCGGCGAGGATAAAATTATTATCACGCCAGCGATGCCGGAAAAACCTAAATATATAGTAAAAGGAAAAAAATTGATTATAAAGCTTCCCAAAAATCTTGAAAATGATATTACCTATAGCATTAGTTTAATGGATGCCGTAAGCGACTATACAGAGGGAAATAAAACACCCTTGATACGACAAGTGTTTGCTACAGGAGAAAAAGTGGACTCTGCCTCCTTAAGAGGATCTGTTGTCAATGCGTTTGATTTAAGTCCAGCCAGTGGTGTTTTTGTAGGTCTTTACCTTGCGGAAGCGCTCAAGGACCTTCAAACTAAACCACTATACATCACAAGAACGAATGGACAAGGTCAGTTTAGAATGGACTATGTGAAGGAGGGTGCTTATTTTATTGCTGCGCTAGAAGATAAAAACTTCAATTATGTTTTTGATCAAATTACGGAGCGGGTTAGTTTACCCAGCTCTCTAATTGAGTTGAAAGGAAATATGACTTTGGGAGAAGAAATCGTTTTATTTGAAAATGAGGCAATAGTTAAAGTGAATGATTATAAACTATTGAATAACAATAAGTTATATTTTAGTTTTTCGAGTCAAGTGGGTGATTTAGCACTAGATGTCAAGGAGTATCAAGTAAGTGATAAAGCGTACTTTAATACAACGAGTGACACCTTGTTTTATCATTGGACAAGCGACACATTGAGCAGTTTGACGTTCTATTTCACTTTAAATCAGGTTGCCAAAGATACCGTGATTGTGCCTTTGGGTAAGAACACATTAGATGATAAATTGAGTGTTGCAGAAAATATTCCAGTTAATAAGCCGCTTATTGTCAACACTTCAAAATATATTGAAGAGTTCCAAATGGATGGGTTGAGTCTCAAAGATAGCTTAAATAAGGATTTAAAATTTTCTGTTACAAAGGACAAAGAGAAGCTGCTTTTTCTTCTTCCAGAAGACGCTGGCGGGAACATTACTTTAAAGGTTGACTCCGGAAGTATTACTTATTTTGATGGAACCTTTAATACTAAGTTTTTTGCAAAATTGTTAAGTGTTGGATCATCAATTACTCCAACTAAATTGATTTTGAGTTTCTCTGAGGTGAAAAACGGCAATATTTATTTGCAAGTATTAAATAAAGAGAAGCGCTTATTGAGTACCCATGCCCTAAATGGCACAAACACGCTTACTTTGAAAGATTTGAACTCCGGCACTTACTACATAAGAGTATATGACGATGTAAATAACAACGGAAAATGGACTACGGGTAGTTTGCAGGAGATGTTGAAGCCAGAAGCAACATTATTGTTTTCAAACCCTATTGAATTAAAGGATAACTGGGACAAAGAAATAACCCTGAGTTTTTAAGAAAAATATAAAAAATTGGCAGAATATTTATATATTTAGTACCCCTTCTTAAAGTGGTTCATATGAAATGTTTGTTTATTTGTTTAGGCCTCTCTTTCTCAACTAATCTTTTCGCTCAGTTGTATATTAATGGAGTGGACTTTATTATTAATACCTCTGGAATAGTATACATTAATAGCGATTCCCTTCTTATTGAAAATGATGCGCAATTTTTACAAAACGGTTTTCTAAGAGTAGATAAAGATTTGATTAACGAGAGTGGATTACTTGTTAATGACGGAGACATATATGTTAACAATAACATCATTATAAATGATGAGGTGCAAGGTCTTAGTAATTTGAGTAATTTTTACATAAGAGGGAACTGGACAAACAACGACGTTTTTAGTGCCGGCTTAAGCACAGTAACGCTCAATGGTAATTTACAAGAAATAAGAGGGACGGCAGTAACTGGTTTTTACAAGCTAACAACACTAGGTACACTAGCGGACAAAAAAACCTTAGTGAATATTGATGCTACTATTTCAAACTTATTTGATTTGGGAGCCGTAGAGTTTGGCACAGAAGTCAACACGCTAAGTATTTTAAACCCAAACACAATGAGTGTTCAAAGAAGCAGCGGCTTTGTAAGTAGTTTGGATCTTGGGCGCCTAGAAAGAGCTACAAACACCACCGATGCTTATTTATTCCCTACCGGATCAACTATTGGAACATCTCGATATAGGCCAATAGAGATAACGCCCATTACAAGCACCGCGAATGTTTTCGGTGCGAGATTGGCTAACCTAGACGCTACTGTTGATAATTTTGATGTGTTAAACCTAAGTGATTCTTTATGTGTTGTAAATCCTAATTTTTATCATAGACTCTACGCTCAAACAGGAGCCGCTGATTTAACAATGTTTTACCTTCCCTTAGAGGATGGTACTTGGAATGACATGGCGAATTGGGAAGCGGCTAATTTATGGGATGAGACAACGAATAACATTAACAATTCGTCAAGCGGTGGTTTCTCAAGTGTAAGCGCTTTTAATGTGACCGTTTTTACACCATCCCCTTTTGCTTTAGCAAATAAAAAACCAACGCTTTCTTTAGAGGATCAATTTATTATAAATCTCGGAGAATCGGTAAATATTTCTCCCGTGTATTCAGGTTCAACACCCATAAATGTAATTTGGACGCCAAGTGATGCTTTATTTTGTTCTTCCTGTCTGGAAACAGAAGCCAATCCCACACAGACAACCTTATATACTATATCGTTAGAAGCTTATTTAAATTGTATTTTAAATGATAGTATTTTAATTGTTGTAAATCCAGCTGACTTATTATTTCCAGATGCATTTTCTCCAACAGCGGATGGAGTGAATGAAACATTTAGACCCATTGGTGCAAATATTGAAGAGTATAGAATAAACATATACAACAGGTGGGGTGAAAAAATTTATTCATCCAACGATTATGTTACTGGATGGGATGGGACGTACAAAAATGAAAAAGCACCGATTGATGTTTATACTTATAGTGTACAATATAAGTTTCTCAATATCCCAGAGATAAAATACTATAGTAGCAACCTTACTTTAATCAGATAAAAATTATAAAAATGAAAAAAACAGTATTTACCTTAACGATGGTATTTTTTATGTACTTGTTGAAAGCGCAGGACAATGTAGGGATAGGAACCCTAACACCAAACTCAAAAGCTTTAGTTGATATGAGTTCTACAGATAAAGGCTTGTTGCTTCCAAGGCTTACAACCGTTCAAAGAAATGCTTTAGGGGCATCTTTAACCGTGAATGAAGATGGAATGATTGTATATGATAAAAATCTTAAGCTTTTTTATTTCTGGGATGGATTGGTTTGGATACCTTACCCACAAGGACTTGATACCGATCAACAAACATTGGCTATTGTTGGAAGCAACTTAGTATTATCAGCAGGGTCAACTGGGGGAGGTGGAACTGTTGCTTTACCAGCAGGCCCGCAAGGACCTATAGGAAATCCTGGAGTTAATGGTGCAGACGGTTTAGATGGTTCAAATGGCACGAATGGTGCAGATGGTTTAGATGGTTCAAACGGCACGAATGGCTTAGATGGCCTAAACGGCCTAAATGGTTTAGATGGCACGAATGGCTTAGATGGCCTAAATGGAGTTAATGGTGCAGATGGATTAGATGGTTCAAACGGCACAAATGGTTTAGATGGCACGAATGGCTTAGATGGCCTAAACGGCCTAAATGGAGTTAATGGTGCAGATGGATTAGATGGTTCAAACGGCACAAATGGTTTAGATGGCACGAATGGCTTAGATGGCCTAAACGGCCTAAATGGAGTTAATGGTGCAGATGGATTAGATGGTTCAAACGGCACAAATGGTTTAGATGGCACGAATGGCTTAGATGGCCTAAACGGCCTAAATGGAGTTAATGGTGCAGATGGATTAGATGGTTCAAACGGCACAAATGGTTTAGATGGCACGAATGGCTTAGATGGCCTAAATGGAGTTAATGGTGCAGATGGTTTAGATGGCCTAAATGGAGTTAATGGTGCAGATGGATTAGATGGTTCAAATGGCACAAATGGTTTAGATGGCACGAATGGTGCAGACGGTTTAGTGGGTCCACAAGGAAACCCTACTACAGTTATCGCAGGCCCAGGACTTACAGGTGGCGGAACGGGCGCTTCGGTTACGATAAATGCGGATGCTGACAATGGATTAAGTGTGGATGCGGCAGCTGACAAAATTCAACTTGGCGGACTTTTAATAAAAAACACCACCATTTCTCAGGCTGCATTTAATTTAAATATTGACTTAACCGGAACAGGGGATTTTAATGTAGCGGATAATGGACTTAGTCGCCTGTTTGTAAGAGATGATGGATTCATAGGGGTAAGAACAACAACACCAACTAGTTTTTTTCATATGACCAATGGAGGGGTTAATGTGGGCGCTAACGCAATGGCCGATTTTGTTAATTCAGCCATAGAGGGAGTTGCTCTTGCTGGAGAAAACCAAGGTACAACAAACGGTTACAATGGAATAGAAGGGATTACAGCTTATAATGGCACAGGTTTTGCGCCTGCAGGAGTGTTTGGATTATCAATAGGTACTACAGGGGTTGGTATTGGAGCTCGAGGAGCTTCTAATTCTTGGCAGGGTGTTGGAGTTCGAGGATCTAGATTTAATTCAGGTGGAGCCAACACAGGTTGGGGTGGTGTTTTTTATGACGATCTAGGATACACCGGTTTTTTTGGCGCAGCTTCTGACGAAAGATTAAAAAAAGATATTCAACCTATTGTTAGTGCAATTAATATTGTCGGTAAATTGAGACCAGTAACCTACAACTTTGATTTGCAAAAATATCCAAATATGGGTTTAAATACGGAGATGGAATATGGTTTTATTGCACAAGAAGTTCAAAAAATATTACCAGAAATTGTTAGAACCAAAAGTTTAGATTTAAACGCCACTGTTGGGTATAAAGAAAATGAGGTAAGAGAAAACACTAGTGAAGAGTTTTCCGTAATGGACTATACGCGTCTTATTCCTATTTTAACGAAAGCAATCCAAGAACAGCAAGTGGTTATTGAAGAATTAACCCAAAGATTGACAATTTTAGAGGGCCAGCTTAAATAAGTTCTCTTTAGTTGGTAAAATCTAGTTTGTTTTAGTCTGTGTAGATTGATTTTTAATCTCCATTGAGTTAGAGGATAATTGGGTTAAGTAGCGCGTTTTTAGTTTTTAAATGCCACAGCGAGCTGCATTTGTCTCTTTACTTCTGCAATTTGTTCTGCAATTTCTTCATCGGAATACTTCAATTTATCTTGAAGTAATTTGGCTGAGTCGTCGAGGTATTTGTCAATGTTTCCATAATCAAAGTATAATCTTGCGCTTCTTCGAATATAAAAGTCCTCTAGGCGCAACACGGATTCATTCTCAACACAATAGTTTAATTCTGCAATGGTAGCACATGCTTCGATATCTGTGTGAGTCTTAAGTAATTCTTGAAAGATTTCTATAATTTTAGAGGTTTCTGTACCATATCGAAAAATCCAAGACTTGATTTGCTCAACGCCCAAACCTAGGGCTTTGTTTGCGCTAGTTAAATCTATAATTAATTGACTGATTTCATCACTACTATTAAAGTCGGCACCAAAGACCGGTAAATGTGCTGTTTGACAAGCTTTTGCACCGCTAAAATCTATTCGTGCGATTACCTTGTCCACTACGCGCTCTGCCATCTTTCGGTAACCAGTCAATTTTCCTCCAGCAATGGACAACAAACCACTCTCGGATTCGAATATTTCATCTTTTCTTGATAGCTCGCTTGGGGATTTACCATCTTCATGAATAAGAGGTCGTAACCCAGCCCAAGTAGATTCTACATGGCTAGATTTTAAGGCTACCGTAGGAAACATATTGTTTACCGCTTTAAGTAGGTATTTAACGTCTTCTTTGCTTGTGATTGGTTCGTCTACCAATTCATTGTAAACGGTATCTGTGGTCCCTATATAAGTTTTTCCTTGACGGGGAATAGCAAAGATCATGCGACCATCTTTTACGTCGAAATAGACGGCTTGTTTTAAGGGTAGTTTTGTAAAAGGCACTACAATATGCACTCCTTTGGTAAGTTGAAGTCTCTTTCCTTTTAAGGAATTGTCTTTTTTTCGTATTAAATCTACCCAAGGACCTGTGGCGTTGACCACACATTTTGCTTTTAACTCGAAGTTGGTGTTGTTAATGAGATCTTTAATTTCTGCACCAGCAATCTTCGAATTTTCGTAAATAGGCTTTATGAATTTTGCATAATTAAGACACACAGCCCCATGCTCCACAGCTTTTTTTATGTTTTCAATGGTTAAGCGCGCGTCATCTGTTCTGTACTCGTAATATAATCCCCCGCCTATTAATTTTGAAGAGTCTAATAACGGCTCCGTTTTTTTTGTGCTCTCCTTTCCCAACATTTTTCTTCTTTCCTTACTGCGAACACCGGCAAGAAAATCATACACCCAAAGCGCTGCGGAACTAGAAAACATACCCAATGAACCCTTTTTAATAATAGGTAAAAGCATTTTTTCTGGGATAACCAAGTTTCTAGCGTTTCTATGAACGATAGCGCGCTCACTGCCCACTTCTTTTACTAAGCCAATTTCCATTTGTTTTAAATAGCGCAAACCGCCATGAATCAATTTGGTAGACCGACTACTCGTCCCCCACGCATAATCATGTTTTTCTACTAAGGCAACTTTCAAACCCCTTGATGCAGCATCTAAAGCAATACCTGCGCCAGTAATTCCTCCACCCACTACCAATAAGTCAAACTCTTGCATGTGATGTTCAATAAAAGTTTGCCTGGTTTCAGCTGAAAATTGAAAGCTTTTACTCATGATTAAAATTGAATTACAAAGATGCTTAATGAATTTAGTTAAAGCAAACAATTTTGATGGTATCGTTAAGCTTTTCAACAAAAAGAGTAACTTTATAAGCATAAAATAAATAAATGTCAAAAACGGTAAATTGCTTATTTTTTATGTTGTGTTATTTTGTTGGCTACGGACAAATACAACATGGTGGAAGTCCTATTAGTTTAAGCCAATCAAGTTTAATTTGGGAAGTTCCCATGCTTATTACACCGCTAACCAATGTTCAAGCGCTTCATGCGGAAGATGAAGTGGTGGATTTAATAAAAGATATTCCATGGAGATATGGATACATTCACTATGTGGATGCTGGTTTACAAGATGGTATTTTCGAAACATTGCCAAGTGGCGATAGGGTATGGAGATTGAAAGTGAAGTCAGTAGGAGCGCAAACTATAAACTTAACCTTTGATGTTTATAAATTAGCTCAAGGAGCACAGTTGTTTATTTACAATGAAAATTATGAAAACATCTTGGGTTCGTTCACTAACGAAAACAATAAAGACCATGGATTTTTAACGACCAACTTAATAAATGGGGAAGAGATAACGATTGAGTTATATGAGCCAAAGGCCGTTTTGGGAATGAGCGCTTTACATTTACAAAGAGTGGTACATGGCTATAGATCCTTAGACTTTCAGAAGAAATACATTGGGGATTCGGGGGGTTGCAACAATAACGTGGTTTGTCCAGCTGGAGATAATTGGAGAGATCAAATTAGATCTGTTGGCATTCTTTTAAGTCAGAATAATTTATCTGCAGGATTTTGTTCAGGCGCTTTAATCAACAATACCTGTAATGATGGCAAGGCTTATTTTTTAACAGCGAACCATTGCGGAGCGGATGATCCTACTACGGTAGTTGGATTTAATTTTGAATCAACATCTTGTAACACGAATGCGGGACCTTATGTAAATAATACGGTTTCAGGTGTTACAAAAAGAGCAAACAATGCAGGTTCGGATTTTATGTTATTAGAATTGAGTAGTGAACCTCCGGCAAGTTATAACGTGTATTACAGTGGATGGGATAATACCGGCACCACCACCGTTGGTCAAGTTGGTATTCATCATCCAGCAGGCGATGTAAAGAAAATCTCTTTCGATAATCAATCCGCTACCCAATCTACTTACTCTGGAGCGCAATGTTGGCGGATTGGTGATTGGGAAGATGGAACCACAGAAGGTGGTTCATCAGGATCGCCTCTATTTAACTTAAGCGGAAACATTATTGGCCAACTTTACGGAGGTTCGGCAAGTTGTTCAAGTATTACAAATGATTTTTATGGAAGATTCGACATTAGTTGGGATAATGGTTCCAGCCCTGCGAATGAATTAAAGACATGGTTAGATGGATGCAGCACCAGTGCAACATCCTTAGCTGGTTATGACCCTAATGCAATTACTTTAAATCAAGATGCCTTTCTGTCCTTTAGTGGAGCACCTAATGATGCATTGTGTTTAGATAAAGTGGAGCAAAAATTAATACTAAAGAATAAAGGAACGCAGAACTTAACCTCCGCTGAAATTAAATATGGTATAGCAGGAAATTTAAGCACTTACAATTGGAACGGTTTATTGACTGCTAATCAAAGCGAAACCATTAATTTAGATAGTCTTTTGCTTACAAGTGGAAGCTACAACTATGAGGCATACATCATGATTACCAATTTTACATCAGACGAAAATCTTAGCAATGATTCCATCCGCTTTCCACTAAGCATTTCCAATGGAACATCGGTTGCAATTAATTTGACAACAAATTATCAAGCCAACCAGAATTCAATAGAAGTAACGGACGGCGATGGAAATTTAATTGAATTTGAAGATGCTTTTAGCAATACCACAAACTATTCATTTGCTTATTGTTTGCAAGCTGGGACTTACTGCGTAAAAATCACAGACAGCGGCGATAATGGTTTATCGGCAACCTTCTTTTTTGATCCAGGAAACTATCAACTTGTCGTGGGAGGAATAGAAATTTATAATGATGACAATATTGGAAGTGGGTATGAATATTGCTTTGTTGTAGCGGCGCCACCTACGGGAATACGAGACAGTAAAGCGCTCATTCATTTTGACCTTTACCCAAATCCAAATAGTGGAAGTTTCAATTTGAGTTCATCAACGACCATTGAAAAAATGGAGCTTTACAATCTTGTAGGAGAGTTAATCCAAACAAACGAATACTTGGAAAAGAAGGTGAATGTTCAAACCAACGGTTTGGCAAAAGGCGTTTATTTTGTGAAGATTTATACCGCTTCAGGAACTGGAATGAAGAAAATGTTGCTTAAGTAAGTATGATACAGACTTGGAAACACTTAGAAAGTATAAATCAATTGGACGAGATTGATAAATCTTCTGCTACGAAAACAGCGGTAATTTTTAAGCACAGCACGACTTGCGGCATTTCCCTTCACGCTAAGGACAAATTGGAGAGCAAATGGGACTTAGATGCAAAGCAACTAGATTTTTATTATTTAGATCTGTTGAGTTATCGAAACATTTCCGCAGAAGTTGCGAATCGTTATGGCGTAGTTCATCAATCTCCACAAATAGTGGTCATTAGAAATGCGAAATCGGTTTACGATATTTCACATAATGGAATAGACCTACAAACGCTCAAAGCGAAGTTGTAACAACATTAAAGTGTGTAATAGCTTTGGGACACTCATTCATCTAAATTAGTAAGCACGAAAAAACGACTCGTCAATTGAGCGCAATAATTATGGATTTAAAAAACTATTTTGTTGCTCTTTCTAACCTATCATTAATAGATTTACCCAAGCCAAAATCTGGAAACCGTTCTGCAACTATTACGTCTAAATTTAAACTATCCAGCATATGCAAAGCACCATATAGCTTAGCGGCGGCTTCTTTTAAATCACCAGATTTAGACAAAATCTCTAGATGTTCCATGTTGGAAAGATTCATTTCATCTTTAAATCGCAAGACACCAAGCCTGGTGTTTTCAAAGTTTAGTATAAATTTTTCTACGTCATCAACCAAATACATTTTTGTTTTGGGTGCGTAGTGTCGTGCTAACATTCCCGGAGCATTAGGGCTTGTTTCGTTTTTATTTTTTACTTGAATTTTTCCAATAATTTTCTCAATTTCTTCTATGGAGATTGATCCTAATCTGTAAAGCACCGCTTCATTTTTTTCAAATCCAATAATGGTAGATTCTATTCCATTTTTGCATTCTCCTCCTTCAAGCACCATTGCTATGCGCTGCTTAAAGTAATTTTCAACGTGCAGAGAGCTTGTAGGACTAATTCTATTGAATGGGTTTGCGCTTGGTGCGGCAAGCGGAAAGCTTAATTGTTGCAATAAACTTAAAGCAACAGGGTGGTTTGGAATTCTAACACCTACGGTGTCTTTACCTGCAGAAATGAGATCCGGCACACTCGCTTTTTTTGGTAAAATGAGCGTTAAAGAACCAGGCCAAAAAGCCTTCGCTAGTTTTTGAGCTTTGTCTGGAAATTCACTTACCACTTCATCGATTTGCTCAATAGAATGAATATGCACTATTAAAGGGTTAAATAAGGGTCTTTGCTTGACCTCAAATATTTTACGAATCGCTTTTTCGCTGTAGATATTTCCCGCTAATCCATAGACCGTCTCGGTTGGTATCGCCACAACATCCTCATTATTCAAGATTTCAACGGCTCTTAAAATGTCATCTGAAATAATAGTCATGTTTAGCGCTTTTTGTTTTTGAAGTCTATTGCCATACCAAATATATTTTCTTGAAACACACCATTGTCATATACCAAATTTCCATTTACAAAGGTTTGTTTGATGGCCGTTTGAAACCTTGTTCCTTCTAGCGGTGACCAAGCGCACTTATACAATAAATTGTCTTTGGCAACGGTCCACGGACTGTTTAAATCTACCAAAGTTAAATCAGCAAAATAACCTTCTCGTATAAACCCTCGGTTTGTCATACCATAGAGAATTGCTGGATTGTTACACATTTTCTCAACTATTTTTTCTAATGAGATCCGTTCTTGTTTATAAAACTCTAACATACAATTCAGTGCATGCTGAACCATTGGTGCGCCTGACATGGATTGAAAATAGGGCTTTTGCTTCTCTTCTAGGGTGTGTGGTGCGTGGTCTGTGGTGATGATATCTATTCTATCATCAAGCAGTGCTTTTAGTAAGCCTTGTTTATCCTGTTCTGTTTTTATAGCAGGATTCCATTTAATGAGCATTCCTAATTGTTCGTAGTCTTTATCTGAAAACCATAAGTGATGTACAGAAACTTCGGTTGTTATGGTTTTCTCTTGCAAAGGAAGCGTATTCTCAAAAAGGTGTGTTTCCACTTCAGTCGTTAAGTGCAGAATGTGAAGTCTTGCCTTGTGTTTTTGAGCTAAAGCAATAGCTCGTTTACTCGCTTCATAACAGCCTTCAGCACTTCTAATAATTGGATGAAACTTTGCGGGAATAGCATCGCCATACTTTTCTCTAAACGCTTGTTCGTTTTTTTCAACAATCGCTTCTTTTTCAGAATGAATAGCAATAATAGAATTGCAGTTAGCAAATAGTTTCTCCATGGTTTCCGGATTGTCAGCCAATAGATTCCCCTTTTTGGTAAAATACAAACCGTCATCAGAAACACCAATAAATTGAGTGGTGTCCATTTTTATTACCTCGTCAATATTATCTCCATTTACACCAAGGAAGAACGAATAATTAGCTAAAGACTTTTTTGCAGCAATTGCATACTTTTCTTTTAAACTCTCAACAGTTAAGATGTTTGGAACCGTATTCGGCATGTCAATAAAGGAAGTTACCCCACCCGCTACTGCCGCTTTACTTTCGGTATATAAATCACCCTTATGCGTAAGTCCAGGGTCCCGGAAATGAACTTGCGCATCAATAATTCCGGGGAACAAGTGTTTGCCCGTTCCGTCAATTACTTGATGATTTGGTTCAATAGGAATCGTTCCAATTTGATGAATAAGTCCGTCCGACAAAAGCACGTCAGCGACAAACGATTTTCCCTCATTCACAAGAGTTGCATTCTTGATTAAAATTGTTTTGCTCATGGTTTGTTTTCTGTCTTTTTGCATTATGAGTAATGGTTAGTATAAAAAGCAGGCCGTTGTGAAGCTCAGAACTTTCGCTTAAGCGCAAAGTTTGATATGAGCTAAAAGTCTTGAATTTGTTGCTATTTCATCTATTTTTATATTCACTATTGCGGGTTGTTTTTTTATACTCGAACTATTTTTAATAAGGGTTCAAAGGCGTATAGTGCAGGTCTTCTTCCTGAAGATTCTTCTATTGTTCTTAGTAGTTCTTTATCTAATAATATTCTAGTAAATCTAGCAGCGGTCGGTCCCGGTATTCCACTTTTTGAAGTGAATCTGTTGTTTCTAAATATAGGGTTGGTGAAAATATAATCCAAGGCATTAACACTCCATTTTGATGATAATGTATCCGAAAATACAAGCTTCATTTCTTCGTATAAACCCTTTATACGTTCCGCAATTTCTAAATTTCTAATCGCTTGCTTTTCTATTGCATTTAAAAAGAAGATACACCATGCTTCCCAATTGTTATTTTTCGCCACATTTCTCGTAGTATCAATTGTACTAATTGTTCTCTCCATTCTTGATGAAATCACGGTCTCTTGATTTTTTAATGGAGCTAGTAAAATCTTACCCTTGTGTATGTTTTTAAGCATTTGGTCGTATCGCGCTAAAGCGTCCGATGCCTTTAAAAAGGAATGGACGATCTTCCCATAATCTAAATTTTTAGGAGGAAATTTTTCATAATGACAGTGTATTGAATGCGCAAAATCCATGCATCTTATTTTGATGTAAATATATTGCTATATATCTACATAAAAAACATTGGACATTGAAAAATCATGTTTTATGACAAGCAAAACCAGTTGACATACATCAATGAGCATCAAAGCTGTTAGACAATCATATTTTGCACAAAGTAATAATCACAGGTCTTTGACCAAAATGAATTCACATCAAAGCAGGTGGAAGTAAATACTTATTCAGTGGATTTGGTTAAACTACCTAAGGGTTTGGCAGCTATACTACAGCCGTATGGTTAAAGATAATTGAATTCATTAAAAATGAAATCGCGTTGGTGTATGGTCGCTGTTACGTACTTTAATCCTCTAAGTCTGTTAAACTTACCCTCAAAGTGATTTTTAATTTCAGACAAGTTTTCTCTATGCAATCAAGATATGGCTTGAGATTTTCATCCTCTTCAACAGGCTTCATAAAAAATACAATTTCATTAATACCTTTCGATTTGATTTGAGACGCGATTAATTCAGAATGCAGGTCAACCTCTGAAGCGAGAAGTAAATGGTCGTAGTAATTTATCTTTTCGTGGGCATAAATAATCCCGTATTTTCCTGATAGAATGATAAATTTTGCTTTTACTTCCTTAGCGGCTAAAAAGACTTTAGAGATCCTGGCACTCTTGTACAAATCAATTGCGGGTAGTGCCGTTTTTGAATAATTTTTCTCAGAAGAGCAATATGTGCAGTAGGCTAACATTTAGGATCAATTAGTCGTTGTTATTTGGCTATAACGGTTTGGAGCTTTGCGAAGGTGGGGAAATCGAAGCACAAATGTTCAATTTAGCACAATGTTGATTAGAATTCTAATGTTCAAATTTAGCACAAATGTCCCACTTTTGCAAAACCCCTGTTATAGGTAGCCATTTTCATCCTACCACACTAATGCAATCTTTTTCTGGATCATAAAGTATTTCCAAATTATTATTCTTCCAGATAGCTTTACACCCAGTAAGTCTTTTAGTACCACCTTGATTATAGTGATATCCTAAATGATTTTCTATCAAATCCTTCACAAAAACAATTTCTTCTTCTCTGATATCCTTTGGGATAATATATGCTGCTTTATCAGGGAAATTATAATCCTTATATTTATAAGTCCAGTCAGTTACTACCTCATATTCATCTGAATAATGACGGTGATCTCGGAAATCATATATTTTTACTTTTATGCCTGTATTTTTGTTTTTAACAATAGAATATTTTCCAGTAATTTCTTTAAATGGTTCAACATCTCTGAATATCAAATGTGCGCCATTTGTTTTAGCATTTTCAATTTTACTAGTTCCACGAACAGTTTCAATTGTTCTTAGTCTATTTTCGACCTTTTTGCCCCATTTCGAAAAATCCCAAAATCCCATAATACTCTATTTAATAATTGATGATTTTATCCTTAAACATTTATCATTATCTTGATTCATTATGTAAAGGACTTCAGCGTCAGATAAAAACTCGGTATCAATAACTGATTTTTTACAAATTGAGCAATTTCGTTCTAAATCATTTTTCCCTTTTTCCATTTTTTCCCAGTCTATATTCTGTGGACAATTCATTTTTTTTATAAGTTGTCCATTATCTGTAAATACTTCTCTTGTTTTTTCGTTGTATTTCATTCTTTCTATGGTTACCTATAACGTTTTGCAGCTAAAAGAAGTTGGCGATTACGAAGCACAAAACTGTCTGCCACCACTGAACTTGATACGAAGCACATAGCTTCATTTAACCACTGAACCGCCAATTTCTTGTAGTACCCATGTAAAAGCATAAATTTGAATCGACTAAAATTAAACATATGCAATTACAGGGTAATACTCATAATCCAAAGATATACATTGGGTTAGACGTACACAAGAAAAGTTGGTCCATTTCTAT
>Ga0209390_10000577_pt1 | contig 73098 bp, 53 predicted proteins | sample BON01_FD_187212 | JGI IMG/M metagenome (GOLD analysis project Ga0209390, IMG submission 187212) | Freshwater microbial communities from Lake Bonney liftoff mats and glacier meltwater in Antarctica - BON-01 (SPAdes) (version 2) | ecosystem: Environmental > Aquatic > Freshwater > Ice > Glacier...
CCAAGCTGACATCTCCCTTTCCCAACTGCGATGCAGTCGGAAACCGCCCCTGCTTCTCATCCTGATTTCCCTTCGCATTTACCCTTAATACACCACAATATCAGTTTCCTTCTGCATCGTTACGGCTTAGCAGCAGGTTGTCTCCGTTTCTAACCGTCACGCAGGAAGCACGTTTTGTGGTCAGAAGTGCATCGTTTCGGCTCAGTCGAGTGGTTTTACTTTCAAGTTACACCACAGAACCGTGCCCTCACTTCCCTGGTGGATTTGGAGCCCGAATGCGCCCTCCAGAAAGGTGTCGGTTCTCCAATTGGCGACAGGCACGCCGTTGAGCCTTCGGAGCCGCGGGCTTCGATGGTCATACGGTCCTAGCCGTGTTGAATTTGAGCTTTGCGCGTTTCGGCATGTTCGGCCAGCCAGAGGGGATAGAACCATCCGCCGCAGGCCTGGCCGTAGATGCCGCCGGACCACTCCCGTTCTTGGGAGAAGGGTTCCATTCCCATGGGGGGGCCATACGCGGTGGGCCCGATTTTTCCGACCGCGCGGCTCGCGCGAAACGTCACACACCAGGTCTCTACACCACGTCCTATTCGACTTACGGTCGTCGCTTCGTGTTGGGTATTCGCGGATCCTTCTAATCCCGCCCTTGGTAAACCCCTCCGAGTCTTTGATTCGAGGGGCTTTTTGTATTCGATAACTTTGACGAACACTGGTGATGAAACTGTTTATCCTTCTCTTCCTTTTGACGACGGCGACCTCGATTGGGGTTGAAAAAGGAAACACCGGTGAAGGAATTCGTCTGACTAAATTGCAGGTGACGAAAGGGAAGGCCCATCACCTGTTTGGCTATATCGGCCAATCGCTGACGATTCCGTAGAATGCGGGTGATCGGTATATCGTGGCTCTGCAGACCGATTTTCACGATCGACTGCCCGGCCCCGGTGATGCGGCGGAAATCGTTTTGATCGGCACTCATAACGATAACGCCTTGGAGATATTGGACCAGACCTTCGGCTGGAACTTGCAACAGGGCACGATGCTTTAGTGGAATCCGGCGCAACCGGAGACGCAGTTTTTTTCAATGATCGCGATCTGGTCGACGGTCGGTTGTTTACGGTGCTTTATGATATTGAGGCGCAGAAACGGATTCGTGTAATTCGCGATGAAAATTATTCGGTGGGCAACTCAGGCGTGGCACCAACGGGGACTCATTTATGCGGCCAAATCAATTCTCCATGGGTGAGTCAGTTTGGAAGTCCGATTTACGACGTCAACGGCTCGGCCGAAATTTAGGTGAGGCCGTTTTTTATGGTTTCTAGAGAATTCGTGCTAGTGACCGGTGGCGGTTCTGTTTTCAATGCGGCTCATGAAGTTACCCCGATTGTTTTTGGTTTTTGTTTTCAGCGTCTCATCGGCCCTGGCGGCAGAGGATAAGTGGACGGTGCTCTTCGACGGATCTTCGCTTGATCACTGGACTAATCTGGAGGGTGAGACGGTGGTCAAAGGTTGGGGAATTTCGGGCGGAACAATCCACCGTCACGAGGAGGGAGGAGGAGATATTATTTCACGCGAGACCTACGAGAATTTCATCTTGGAATTCGACTGGAAGATTTCGGAAGCCGGAAACAGCGGCGTGAAATACCGGGCGCAAGGAAAACTCGGACTCGAATACCAGGTGCTCGATGACGCGAAGCACGCCGACGGAGCAAAGCCCAGCCGCCGCACCGCTTCGCTTTATGACCTGTCGCTGGCCCCGGATGATAAGCCAATGAAACCAGTCGGCCAATGGAACCGCGCGCGCATCGTGGCTAATGGCCCGCTTCTGGAGCATTGGTTGAACGGCGTTAAGGTCATGAGTATCGACCAATCGACCGAGGACTGGGTGAAATGCTTTGCGGAGAGTAAATTCCACAACAAAGCCGGTTTCGGTTTTGGCGCAGGGCATATTCTCCTCCAAGATCACCACGATCCGGTTTGGTTTCGGAATATCCGGATTAAATCGCTGGATTAAATCCCGGCAGGGTAAGTCTTACCGGATCGGTGACCGCCGCCTCGGGAACCGGCGAGGCTAGAGATTGTTATCGTCGGTTTTACCCTGAAACGTGAGGTGAACCGTCTTAGGGGGGCATGGATCGCAGGTTTGATCAATTGGCTGATCTGTTTGGGTTCCGTGCCTGCTTTTACGTCTCCCAATTTGGCTCTAAATGAAACCGCATAAAACGACGCCGGCCGGTGGTAGGTCGCGCCCCAGATTTGCTAATATTGACGCCACGTTTGGCGCGGTTGCCGCATTCGGGGCCGTGCCTCCGGCATGGACCAAGAATCGAAAACAACGCGTCGCGGTCGTCGGGGGGGGGACTAGGTCGGTTGATTTCTATATCCAACGGATGAACCCCAGTCACGCTGAGTGTGTCGGGGTAGTCGGTTTTTGTGATCTGAATGAAGGTCGGCTGAGGCATGCCAACCGGTTGTCCAACGTCCGAACGGGGCGGGATACACCGCTCTACCCGCACACGCAATTTGATCAGATGATTACGGCGCAAAAACCGGACGTGGTGCTTGTCACGACGGAGGATGGCACGCACCACGCTTACATCGTGCGAGCGATGGAATTGGGCTGTGATGTGATCACGGAAAAGCCAATGACGGTGAATGCGGAGAAATGCCAGATGATCATCGATGCGCAGGCGAAGCATAACAAAAGCTGCACCGTCACGTTCAACTACCGCTATTCGCCCTCGCGCACGCAGATTAAACACCTGATCAGCAAGGGGAAAATTGGGGATATCCCATCCGTCGATTTTCATTGGATGCTCAATACCTTCCATGGAGCTGATTACTTCCGCCGGTGGCATTCGGATAAGGAAGTTTCCGGTGGTTTGATGGTGCACAAATCGCCCCCTCACTTCGATCTGATGAACTGGTGGCACTCAGCGATCCCGGAGACGGTTTATGCGCAGGGGAAACGGGGATACTACCCGTCCGAGATGGTCAAACGCTTGGGCTTATCTCGTCACCATGAGCGTTGTTTGACTTATCCGGAAATATCCAAGTGTAGCTTCTTGATGGACTTAACGGCCAACAAGAACCTCACGGAACTGGAGCTGGATCACGAGCAGTCTGACGGGTATCATCATGATCGCTGCGGCTTCCGGCCCGACATCACGATTGAGGATAACATGAACGTGATCGTGAAGTATGATAACGGCCTGAGCCCGTCCTACCCACTCAACGCGTTTAATCGCCGGGAAGGTGACACCATTGGGTTCGATGGCATGAAAGGACGCTTCGAGTATAAGACGGTTGAGCAGGTTGACGTGAGGGGCGGCGGCGGCGGCGAGCCGGGCGGGATCGCAGCAGGAGGAAATTGCCCCCGCGTGTTCCCGCGGCATGGACCGGTGGTGAACCATGAAGTTTGGCATGGTGACGAGGGGCATGGTGGTGGCGATACCTTGCGACTGAATGACCTGCTCGATCCGGCGGTGGCTCGCGATGACTACCTCCGCGCGGCGGACCATCGTTTCGGCGCGTATTCGATTCTGACGGGCATCGCGGCCAATGAAAGCATGGCCAATGGCCAAGTCGTTAAGGTCTCTGAATTGGTTAAGCGGATTAGTTATCCCGATTACAGGGTGCAACCGTCCCGAACGGGGCCTCACCCGATGCCCGAACGCCCCACGGTGCCGGGGAGCCGTTCGTTGAGGGGAGCCAGGACCAATGAGAATAAGCGGCGATTCGATACGATCACTCACTTCCCCCCATCCTGTGCATGAAAACCCATCGATTCTCGATTTTCTTCAGATGGCCCCGATTAGCAGGGTGTTTTTTGCTGTTTTCCGGCTGCAACGGATCTCCCGATATCGGCCGTGGCCAGGCCAAACCAAATATCGTTTTCATCATGACGGCGGACTGGGGATACGGAGAATCGGGCACCGACACGCCCAACCTGTTCACTCAATTCGCATTGGACTTTGTGACGCGTTATCAAGCTGCGCCGTTTTTTTCCAGCTGCCCTCGACCGTGCCCCCCGATTTCGATGAAATACTGGATACGGTTCCTTTTGAGAATTGCCCGCTCTACTTCCGAAAACTGGCCGGTTAACGACTTGGACTAATCACTATCATTTCCGTCACGCTCCCTGGTCCGCGACCAAGTCCCCTCTCTTTTTGAACTCACTCCCCAAAACCGAAAGTCCCCACCCTCGTAGGCGGGAGATAGCACGTAGCCGATGATGGTGGAACTCGATCATGCTCTCTCGCGCTTAGTGACCGGGGCCAAAGACCTTCAGCGCACGGGGGTGGCTGAACGCTTGTTGGTATTGGCAGAGATTCACCAAAAGCTGTTCGCGCATGCGGATGAGTGGGTCCGGGTGAGTTGTGAAGCGAAGGGAATCGCACTAGACTCACCTTGTAGCGCGGAAGAAGTTTTTGTGGGGCCCGCCGCGGTGGCCCGTTATCTGTTGCTGCTGAGTCAATCGCTTCGGTCTATCCAGCAATGGGGGTCACCAGAGCTCCCTGGACCGGTGGTCGACCTTGCTCCGGGAAAAAAGGCAGTCCCAATCGTGCCGGCTCGAGGGTTGTTTGATTCGATTCTTTTTCGGGGTATTTGGGCGGAAGTAAGATTGGGGTCAGAGAATGACGGAGATGACTTATTCGATGAGCGAGTTCACCGGGGGTTAGATCAGAAGAAACCCTCTCATCTTTCACTGGTGCTCGGGGCAGGGAATATTTCTTCAATCTGTATCTGCGATACCCTCACCAAAATATTCCAAGAAGACGCGGTGGTGTTGTTAAAGATGAGTCCGGTGAATGATTATATGGCGGATATTTTTTCGGCGGTGTTGAGTTCGCTTATTCGAAGGGGCTGGGTGCAGATCATCAAAGGAGATGAGGTCCTGGCGGCAGCCGCGGTCAACCATCCGTTAATCCACGAAGTTCATATCACGGGATCGCAGCAGACGCATGACCGAATTGTCTGGGGCGCGACGCCGGACGAACAGCAGCGCCGGAAGCTGGCGAATGATCCTCGGTTGAATAAACGAATCACCAGCGAGTTGGGAAATGTTTCGCCCTGGATTATTGTTCCCGGAACCTACTCCGAACGACAGTTAAAATATCAGGCGGAGAACATTTGCGCTTCGATCGTCAACAACGCGGGGTTCCATTGTCTGACCACCCGGATGCTGATCACCTCCTCGAAGTGGGCCCAGCGAGAGCGTTTTCTTGATCTGATCAAAGCGGCGCTGCGAGCGACTGCTCGCCGCAAAGCCTATTACCCGGGGGCCCTCGAACGTTTTGAACGTTTTTCAGGAATGCCGGCCGAACTGGACGGGAAGGGGACGCTCCCTTGGATGCTGTTGACCGATGTGAACCCGAAGGAATCCCCCCTGCTGTTTGCGGAAGAATCCTTTGTCGGTCTTTGTGCGGAATGCACCCTCCCGGAGGAAAACCCGGATCGGTTCATCGAAGCCGCCGCGGAATTCGCGAACGATCGGCTCTATGGAACGTTATGCTCCGCGATCACGATTCCGACCGGCTTTCGCAAGGGTCATGGAGCCGTGGTCGAAAGGGTCATCGAGAAGTTGAATTATGGGAGCGTCTGTTTCAATCAATGGCCGGGTTTGGTTTACGGTCTGATGGCGCCGCCTTGGGGCGCAGCGCCGGGAGGTGATTTGAGGGATGTGCGCAGCGGAATCGGCACCGTTCACAATACGGCATTTCTGAAGGGCGTGGAAAAGACCGTCATGCAAGGCCCCTTGGCGACGTTCCCCAAGCCGGTTTGGTTTTCGTCCAACCGCCGAGCCCGCGCCATTAGTGAGAACTTGATGGCGCTCTATGAGCAACCGTCGGTTTCGGGGCTGCCCCAGCTGCTGATGAATGCGGTGCAGGGATAGCTCACCCGAAGCGGAAGTTCGCGACGGAGAAAACGAAGACACCAATCGGGGCTGGACTCGGGTTGGTTATGTTCGTGTTGCGGTCGAATTTATCCGCGCGGCATGCTCGAAAAGAGGATGATGGGCATGCAGCCGGCCCAGAAAAGTGACCATTGGCATCTGCCCTTCTCGTAGCCGGTCAGGGGGAGCAGGGCGATTCCAGCGCAGAAGGTTGGCCACCTCGTTTGAGGTCACTCAGTTGAGTTCTTTTACCCTCAGATTGCGCCACAACACGGTGCCTTCATTTCCCTTGTGAATTTGGAGACCAAATGCGCCGGAAAGATAGGTGTCGGTTTCCCAGTTGGCGACGGGCACACCGTTGAGCCAGGTACGCACTTTCGAACCGCGGGCCTCAATGGTCATGCGGTTCCAACCATGCTGCTGCTGGGCTTGGCGCGTCTCGGTATGTTCGGCGAGCCAGACCGGGTAGAACCAGCCGCCGCAGGCTTGGCCGTAGATGCCGCCGGACCATTGCCGACCTTGGGAAAACGGTTCCATTTCCATTTGCGGGCCAAAAGCGGTTGGGCCCGTTTTTCCTTCCGTGCGGTCAGCGCGAAACATGACCCCGGTATTGCCTTCAACTTCCCATTTTAGCTCACAGGTGAAGATGAAATCCGCAAAATCTGCCTTCTTGGTGTAGAGGTAGGTGCTATCTGATCCGGGAACGGTTATCCCGCGGATGGCCTCTCCCTGCACGTCGAATTCACACGTGCCACCGATGGCCTCCCAGTCGCTTAAATCACGACCGTTGAAGAGATCGATGAAGCCTTTGCCGGTGAGCTTGGGCTCCGGTTTGGTGTTGAGCAGCATCTTAGCCGGCTCGGGCAGGTTCGCCTGTTTCTCATAATGCTTAAACCACTGTTGCTGGACCGGTCCGGGATCGAGTTCTCCGGCGGTGAGATTGACGGAAAGGCACGCTAGGATAAGGAGGGTTTTGGATTTCATGATGATTGGTTTCAGATGGGTAAATGGTTGGGCTGGTGCAGCTTCGACTGTTATTTGGACTTCGGCTGGTCAACGCCTTGAACCTTGGCGTAGTCGATAAACTTGCCTTGGCGGGGGTAAGAATCGAGGACGGCTTGGAGTTTTGCCCGGACGGGTGTCGCGGACCGCGGATTGAGCACCTCGGTCTCCAGCACATCGGTCTGGGTGTCGTAGAGGTCCCCGTTGTCGTAGAGTTTGTAGCGCTGATCGCGGGCGTAGCGAACTTCCCAGTGGGCGTATTTGTCATCGTATTTCTCCGCGTAAGGGCGAGGGAAGTAGTAGCCGTAGATCCACTCCCGAAGATTGCCCGGTTGGCCGAGGCACTGGGGCCAGAAGCTCTCGCCGTCGCCGTCGGTGATTTCTTTAGCCGGCAGGCGTGCGGCTTCGACCATGGTCGGGAAAAAATCCGAGAAGGCGATGAGGTCGCGATTGACTTGGCCCGCCGGAATCTGTCCGGGCCAGTTGGCGATGAGAGGCACGTGGGTGCCATGGTCGTAAGTGTAGCCTTTGCCCCCCCGCAGCGGTTGGCCGTCGAACTCGGAAATAAGGTCGGCGTTGGTGCCATTGTCGCCGGTGAAAATGATGAGCGTATTGTCGCGCAGTCCGTTGGCTTCGAGAGTATCGACCAAACGGCCGACGAGGGCATCCATGTAGTTCACCATGTCGATGAAGTTCTTCTTATTGTCGGTCTCATTCCGATCTGCGCTGTTTGGAGCCGGAGGGAACGGATTGTGCACCAGAATCATCGGGTAGTAGGCGAGAAAAGGCGTATCGGACTCCGCGCAAGACGTGATGAAATCGGCGAGAAAATCAGTGCAGACATCCGGTCCGTAGCTGTCGGGTGGCAGATCAACCAAGGCACCGTTAATTTCGAGGGAGGGATCCCAGTAACGCGCCCGGCTCGTCATGGGAGTATTCCAGAGACAGTAGGAATCGAAGCCGGCCTCCTGCGGAGATGTGCCGCCTTGATCGGTCATGAGTTGCCACTTACCTGCCACGGCGGTCGCGTAGCCCGATTGTTTGAAGTGATTGGCGAAGGTCGGCTCCCCGTTGGGGTAGAGGCCGAAGTCCTCGTAGTTGAAAACGTTGGACTTACCCGACATGAGGTTGACTCGGCTAGGCGTGCATAACGGCGTCGAGTGACAGTTTTCGAAACGGATTCCCGCTGCGGCCAAGGCATCCAATCGGGGGGTCGAATACTCATCACTGCCGTAGCTGCTGAAGCATTCGAAACCAATATCGTCGGCCATGATCATCAGCACGTTGACGGGTTTGGCGGAGGCTAGAGAGGTGGAGGCGAAGAGCGCGAGGAGGGTCAGGGTAGGGATCAGCGAATTCATGGGAGTGATTGGGCAATTCAGTTGGGTCTATTCTGGTCAGTAAGCCCAGAATCTTTTGCCCCGTATTTTTCGATTTTTGATCTATTATCGCTCGATCAATTGCGCAGTGAATCCTGCGGTCATCCGCAGGTGAAACCGCCCCATATCGGTCACTTCGCGAAACGGGGAATCACCATCACTCGATAGCGCCCCATGACAAATCGCAGGCGTCCTCGAACCATCGAGTTTACCTTTTCCTTCGATGCAATCAAGCCGGTCGACTTCAGAAGTTTTAACCGACCTCTTTTTTGGGAGGGGCCGATTCCAATGACACTGCTCTGATTTGGCTAAACGATTTACAGTTGGACGGGAGCCACGCCGCATTCGCTCCACAATCAACTTTCAAAACGGTCGCGATGCTTGCATACTCTTTAGAGATGTCCTCCAGCCCTGCATTTGTCCGGGAGCAGGATGCTCCCGCTACTTTGGTTGAGGTGGAGGGAGCTTCTCGCTCGCCCACTGTCCGGGAGCAGGATGCTCCCGCTACTCTGGGCAAGGTGGAGGGAGCTTCCAGCTCGCCCGTGGGCCGGGAGCAGGATGCTCCCGCTACTCTGGGCAAGGTGGAGGGAGCTTCCAGCTCGCCCGTGGGCCGGGAGCAGGATGCTCCCGCTACTCTGGCTAAGGTGGTGGGAGCTTCCAGCTCGCCCGTGGGCCGGGAGCAGGATGCTCCCACTACTCTGGGCAAGGTGGAGGGAGCTTCCAGCTCGCCTATGGGCCGGGAGCAGGATGCTCGGACTACTCTGGGCAAGGTGGAGGGAGCTTCCAGCTCGCCTATGGGCCGGGAGCAGGATGCTCGGACTACTCTGGGCAAGGTGGAGGGAGCTTCCAGCTCGCCCGTGGGCCGGGAGCAGGATGCTCCCACTACTCTGGGCAAGGTGGAGGGAGCTTCCAGCTCGCCTATGGGCCGGGAGCAGGATGCTCGGACTACTCTGGGCAAGGTGGAGGGAGCTTCCAGCTCGCCCGTGGTCGGGGAGCAGGATGCTCCGGCTACTCTGGGCAAGGTGGAGGGAGCTTCCAGCTCGCCTATGGGCCCAACCAACACTCCGCTATCTCAGACTGAACCCGATGCATTTACCTGGGAATACTTCAATCCCCTTACCGAAATAGACGTCCGCACCGGGGGCTACCTGCCTCACTGGGAACAGGGTGAGGTCTGGTATTTTATCACCTTCCGCTTGGCCGATGCGCTCCCTCGCCTCGTCGTCGAGAAAATTAAACTTGAGCGCGAGCGCTGGAGAGAAGCACGGGATCTCGCAAATCTCTCCCGTCGCGAACTCGCCGAGTATCATCAGCTCTTTTCCGAACGTTACGAAAACCTCCTTCACGCCGGAAACGGCGCCTGCCTGCTGCGCGATCCGCAGAATGCTGAAATCATGCACGACACTCTACGCTTCTTCGAAGGCGAGCGTTACGCGTTAGATGAATATGTGATCATGCCCAATCATGTGCATGTGCTCGTCAAACCCTTCGCCGGGCACGGGCTTGTTCAAATACTGCATGCTTGGAAATCATTTTCGGCGAATCAAATCAACCGGCTCATGGGACGCACCGGACAACTCTGGCAGCACGAGTCCTACGACCACATCGTGCGCAACGAGTCAGCGATGCAGGCCATCCGTCTCTACATCCGGGCCAACCCCGGTAAGGTGAGTGGCTAGGGAGCAGGATGCTCCCGCTACTCTGGGCAAGGTGGAGGGAGCTTCCAGCTCGCTTATGATCAGGGAGCAGGATGCTCCCGCTACTTTGGCTAAGGTGGAGGGAGCTTCCAGCTCGCCCGTGGGCCGGGAGCAGGATGCTCCCACTACTCTGGCTAAGGTGGAGGGAGCTTCCAGCTCGCCCGTGGGCCGGGAGCAGGATGCTCCCACTACTCTGGCTAAGGTGGAGGGAGCTTCCAGCTCGCCCGTGGGCCGGGAGCAGGATGCTCCCACTACTCTGGCTAAGGTGGAGGGAGCTTCCAGCTCGCCCGTGGGCCGGGAGCAGGATGCTCCCACTACTCTGGGCAAGGTGGAGGGAGCTTCCAGCTCGCCCTTGGTCGGGGAGCAGGATGCTCCCGCTACTCTGGCAAACGTGGAGGGAGCTTCCAGCTCGCCCGTGGGCCGGGAGCAGGATGCTCCGGCTACTCTGGGCAAGGTGGAGGGAGCTTCCAGCTCGCCCGTGGGCCGGGAGCAGGATGCTCCCACTACTCTGGGCAAGGTGGAGGGAGCTTCCAGCTCGCCCGTGGGCCGGGAGCAGGATGCTCCCACTACTCTGGGCAAGGTGGAGGGAGCTTCCAGCTCGCCCTTGGTCGGGGAGCAGGATGCTCCCGCTACTCTGGCAAACGTGGAGGGAGCTTCCAGCTCGCCCGTGGGCCGGGAGCAGGATGCTCCCGCTACTCTGGGCAAGGTGGAGGGAGCTTCCAGCTCGCCCTTGGTCGGGGAGCAGGATGCTCCCGCTACTTTGGGCACGGTGGTGGGAGCTTCCAGCTCGCTTCCCCTTCAGACTGATCGCACCATTTGATCTAGCTTTATACTGATCCTCTACACCGCCGCCGGGCTGGAGGGAATTTAACCCGGATAGGGGCTTTATTCGTCATACTTAATGATATTGGGCATTCGCGGAATTCATTATCGCTTCTCCTGCTTCAAAATATCACCAGTCTTACTCCCAATACCCACACCGAATCCAACCACCACAACTGGGGACCCCAGTCGGAACTCAATCTACAAACTACCTCAGCATGAATACTTTTAACCTCGGTAAGACTGGATTTTGGCTTTGTATTTTGGCCACCTTTTGGCTTTCCACAGCCACTACTTTTGCGACGAACCGACCCAACATTCTCTACGTTACGATCGACGACTTAAACGATTGGGTCGGGGCTCTCGGTGGTCATCCGCAGGTCAAAACGCCTAATATCGACCGACTCGCGGAACGGGGAATGCTTTTCACTAATGCCCATTGCGTCGTGCCCGCGTGCAGTGGTTCACGGGCGGCGAATTGGACGGGGCTGCTGCCGATCCACAACGGCGTTTACGGCAATGGGCAGAAGCTAGAAAAGACGATGCCCGACGCTCAGCTTCTGCCCCTCGACCTGACAGCCCAGGGTTATTATACGATGGGAACGGGCAAACTCCTACACGCGAAGAACGATCGTATGTTTACGGAAAATGGTCCGGGCTACGACAAGTGGCGTCCTATTCTCGACGACGAGAAAGAGATTTCCGCGGCTGAGCTCCAAGCCGGCGGTCCCTATGTAAAACACGAGATTCCTCGTCTGGGCATCACGATGCCTCTTAATCAAATGCCCCGGGATCGCGAGCGCGGTTCATCGACGATCGATTCGTTCGACTGGGGCGTGATCGATCGCCCGGAATCGGAATGGACGGATACGCAATTCGCCGATTGGGCCGTGGAGAAACTGGGCCAAACCTACGATCAGCCCTTCCTGCTGGCGGTGGGTTTCTATCGGCCGCATCAGCCGCTTTGGGCACCGAAAAAATATCACGACATGTATCCCCCCGAGTCGGTGATTTTACCGGAAGTTCCGGCTGACGACCTCGCGGATCTTTCGCCGACCGCCCAAGACCTCGCCCGTTATGCCCTCACGAGTGGCAGGCATGATACCACGGAGGCGAACGGGCAATGGCGCAAGGCGGTCAGCGCCTATCTTGCTTGTATTAGTTTTGTGGATGCGCAGCTGGGGCGGGTGCTGGATGCGCTGGAGGCCTCGTCGCACGCCGATAATACGATGATTGTGCTGTGGTCGGATCATGGTTGGCATTTGGGCGAAAAGGAGCACTGGGGTAAATTCACCCCGTGGGAGCGTTCGACCCGAGTGCCGCTGATTCTCATGCCGCCGAACGATGCGCGTCCGGCGGGTTTTAGGCCCAATACACGTAGTCATCAACCCGTTTCACTCCTCGATGTCTATCCGACGGTAGTCGACCTCCTCGGCGTGGATAAACGGTCGGATCTCGACGGAAATTCACTCATGCCATTGTTATCCGACGCCACGATCGCTTGGCCTTATCCGGCAATTTCGACGGTGGGTCGAGGCACGAATACGGTCCGCGATTCACATTGGCGCTACACGCGGTATTTCGACGGCACGGAAGAGCTTTACGATCACCAGCAGGACCCCAATGAATGGCGTAATCTGATCGGTGATTCGGATTATGCGGAAGTCGCCCAAAAGCTGGCCGCCATGATTCCCGACGATCCGAATTACGATCACTTCGTGCGCTACGGCGACTACAAAGCGGTTGTGCCGAGCGACGGATCGCCCTTGATGCTCTTCGGGCCCAAGGTGGAGATGTTCGCGGAATCGGAAGATGTCGCGAAGCAGTATCCCGCCGTCGTCTCACACATCGAGAGTCACCTGTTGGATCACCCCCACGCTCCGAAGTATCTTAATTTGGATACGCTTTAGTTTTGGTCGCGAGTGAGTTCGCGTATCAGTTTTTTCTTCGGACGGGGGTTGATTTATTCCCGCGGAGGTTCACCGGGGGGCAGCACGTCAGCCCAATGCCCTCGCGGTAGCGTTGGATCGCTGGCCGACTGATCCTCGCGGGTGAGGGCACGGGGGCCGCGCGGCGGGCTTATTTAAGCGCGGCCGGAACGGTCACGGTCACGCAGTGGATGAATCCGGAATCGGTGACCATGGAGTCACAATTGATCCAGTGCATCTGGGCTTGGGGCCAAGCCACGCGGTAGGCCGCTTCGGCCTGCTGTTCCCACTCGCTAAGTTGGCGAGATTCGATGGGATCCTGAGACGTGAAGCGCGGAAGGATGAAACCATGTTTACCGTTGGAACTATGTAGAAAGACACTGTTGATATAAGACCGGTAGCGGGTGACGGACTCAGAGTGGAGATCGAAGTATTTGTCCATCGGCATTTGCCCGTAATGTTTCAGAACGCGGTTGAATCCCTCGATGGTGGTGAAATCGACATATCCTATTTCCTCGACGATCGATGCGCGCATCCGTCGCTCGAGATCCTTTCGCGCAACCTCCGTTAATTGATCGATCTCCCGGCCGGGCATCACCCCTTTCTGCAGCGCCACTATCCGGAGAAACATGGACTCCGCTTCCGCTAGAATCTCGGTATTGGACATGAACAAGATCGGAGGCATGGGCACCTTGATGATTTTCAGATGGGGCAGGTGTTTTTTTAGGTAAGCTTCGTTTTGCGCTAGCACCGATTTAACCTGGTTACTCAAATTCAAGCGGTAGCGGTTCAGGGATTCAGCGGGGGCGGGGATGAATTCTGGGAGCATCACCGTGTTGGCATCAACAAACTTCAATATCATATCGAGGTGGTTGACGGTGGCACCGGGGAGGGGTTCCATCACGTGAAGTTTCGTCGCGCCAAAGTAGAGTCGGAACAGCTCCTCAAGGGAATGACGGTTTCCGCCGTTGCGGATCAGCGTTTGGGTTGAAACGAAAACATTGCCGCGTCCGTCATGCACAATATCCCCGCCATCCATCCACAGCGGAGGACGAACGATCTGCACCGGCAGATCGTAGTATTGCTGGAGGTGAACCGCGACGTCGACCGGCATGGCGTCCCCTTGCAGCGTCATGAATTTGCGAAACGATTCCGAATTTTGCGTCGCGACCTCCTCCATGTCGCGATTGAGATTTCGGTAAACAAAGTCAATGGCGACCAGACCGCCGGAGGCGTCGTAGCCGAAGATCGGGCCGAAGTCCCGGGCCCACCGCATGAGGTTCCGCGAATCGACGAAGTGCGTTTTGGCCAGAATAGCGGCGGCTTCGGGATGCTGATCGATCAACGAAAGGAAATAGGAGTGAGCTTGGTTGTGATCGTGTTCACAAAAAATGAAGATCTCGTTGTAGTGGTGGGCGATCGCGAGGAGTTGGACTTGGAACAGAGCGATGTCAGGAGCCGCCATTGCTTCGGGGAAGGACATGCTGAGCACGAGAGCTCGTTGGGGTTCCCACTCCGTCGCGAGTCGCTGGAGCGGAACGGGCGGTGAATAGCGAAAGGCCACGCCTTCGGTTTCGAGGCCCCGTTGGAAATCGACCGGAATCTCCGTTGCAGGAGCCGCGCGGTCGGGCCCGGAGGTGCGTCCAAAGTAGAACGCGAGTCCCGCGATCAAGGAGACAATGGCGACGCCGGCCCAAACCGAAGAGGAAGTGATGTATTTGAGCATATGTCGGGTGATGAGAGAACACCGCTGAGCCCTTGGGATGACCGAAAACTTTCGGGCAGCAAATTCAATTTTCAACTGTTTTGGCTCCTCCTTAGGAGGGCTTGGCTGGACGGGATTACCTCAATCGAGACTTTCGATCGGCCAGTTCTCGGAAGCAGTGCGGGCGGTCTCGAGATAGTGTTCAATGGCCTCCACTATTCCCGGGGAGCTACGGGCAATATTCCGGGTCTCGGAGGGATCGCTCGCGAGGTTGTAGATCTCGAGTGGCTCTCCAAGTTGAGGCCGAACGGCTTTCCAATTCCCCCAACGCACGGCTTGTTGGAAGCCGTTTTCGAAGAACTCCCAATAGAGGAATCGCCCGGCGAGTTCAGGTTCCTCGCCGAGGATGACCGGCAGAACGTTGACGCCGTCAATTTTAACAGGCGACGCGGTATGAGCGGCCGCCGCGAGAGTCGGTAAAACGTCGGCCAAATACCAGGGCGTTGCATTGGTCCGACCGGGATCAATCCGCCCGGGCCAGCGCACGATCATGGGTGAACGGATGCCGCCCTCGTAGACATCACGCTTCCGGCCCCGCAACTTGCCCGAACTGTCGAAGCGTCCTTCCCACCGTGCGGCCGCACCGTTATCGGAACAGAAGAACACGATCGTTTTTTCATCGAGACCAAGCGCTGCCAGGCGTGCGAACAAACTCCCGATGTCTCGGTCCAACCGCGTGATCATTGCCGCGTGGACCTTTTCGTCAGCCGTCCAGTCTTTGTCGGTGTAGGGGGCGGTATCTGGAATCTCATACCTGTCGTGTGGAACCGTGTAGGGCAGGTAGAGAAAGAATGGGCTGTCCTGGTGGCGGTCGATGAAATCGAGGGCAAATGCGGTGAATAGATCGTGAGTGTAGGTCTCGGTGCGACCATCCTGATTGCCGGGCAGATCGAACCGTTCCCGGTTCTTCCAGATATACTCGGGATAGTAGCTGTGCGCTCTGCGTTGATTGAGGTAGCCGAACCATTCGTCGAATCCCTGATCATTGGGATGGCCCGAGGTGTCCGGTTCGCCCAAGCCCCATTTGCCGGTGATCCCGGTGGCGTAGCCCGCGGCCTTCAGAACCTCAGCCACGGTGATGTCCCCGGCCAAGAGGGGGACTCGCCCTTTGTTTCCCGCGAGGCCGATTCCCGCGAGGCCGACGACGCCGAATTTACCGAAATTGCCTCGCACGGTGGTGTGGCCGGTGTGTTGTCCGGTCATCAGCACACTTCGCGAAGGAGCACAGACGGGGGACCCGGCGTAGAAGTCGGTGAAACGGAGGCCCTCTGCCGCCATCTGGTCGAGATGAGGGGTCTGAATCACGGTTTGGCCATAGGACCCGAGGTCCCCGTAGCCCAAATCGTCGGCCATGATAAAAATAATATTGGGTCGGGTTTCGGCCGCCAACGAGGCAACGGACACGCACCAAGCGGATAAAATTAGCAGGAGCAATCTGCCCGGGGGGCGTTTGGTTACGTTCATAGGGGGGCAGGGGCGTTGAGCCGGTATGGGGGAAAGCATCTACTCGGAGACGGATGGAGGGGCCAAGTCGGTGAAGCCGCAGGACGAAAACTACAGGGGGTGGTCAATGGAGGGTGACCTTTTATTAACGCAAGGGGGGAGGCCGAAGGGCTGTCACGTTGGGCGAGATCGCCGCTATTCGCAAAACAAACCGGATACCATTTACCGAAAATCGCCGCTCATTCGTCGTTAAAAGATGCCGGTGAGGCTCCTCCTCAAAAACCCTGATTTGAAATCGGTTCGAAACCCGCAAATGGGCGCCAAAATGAGAGGACTCTCTTAGTGCTTTCTGATAGAGCCGAACGAGGGCGGCGCTAAAGGCCGCAAGGTGGAGTTATGCACGGATTCGAATACGGGCTCGCCGCAAGGTATGGGGTTATACCCTCTCTATTTTTTTTGGGTCACTCGTCGGATGGGGTGACGGATTACAACCCGTGCGCCATAATATCGCACACTCTGAACCTTGAAATCTAGCTCACAATGAACGGTATGAGCCTCTCGGGCTACCCGTTAGATGGGTTGAAAACCGGGGGACCGGCGTAGAAATCGGTGCAGCGGATGACTGCCTCGGCCATCAGTTCGAGATCGGGAGTCTGGATCACGGTTAGGCCGTAGAACCCGAGGTCCCCGTGACCAAAATCGCGGGTCATATGATACATGATATTGGCCCGGGGGGCGGGGCGTCATTAAGGCAATGAACATGACCAAGGCGAACAACACCGGCGGGAAACGTCGGCGATGGGTGAATTTGAGACCGCCTAGGTGGATAAGCGCGCCCGGCAGACGGGCAGAGCGAGGCGCACCTGACAGACATTTGAGGACGCCAATTCGATTAAACCCGATCGCGCGCAGAGCAGACTTGGCCTGTTTCCTCGGCGCAGATGGCGCGACACCGAAAATAATGTAAATACTCTTCGTCAAACACCGGCGCTGATTCGTCTAGAGGTTGGGCGACTGGACTTCGGGTTCAAAAGCCCGAGTCGCCGCCCCAGAAATCAAGAAGCATGAATCGATCAACCCTCGTCGTTACCCTCGGAGCCTTAATCCTAACCTCGATCACGAGCTTAGCTGCGAACCCCACGCGAGGCGATCTAGCGCAGGAACGGGCAGCGGGCCTGATGGAGGCCGAATGGTTCGAGCTCATGGATACGGGGCCGTTTATTTCGAATACGTTTTTCGGGCTGGGTCGGGATGGCGACCTTGCGGTGCTCAAGGGAATCGCGATCAAGGTCGGCGCGGCCGAAGATCGAACAGTCGTGTTCGACACGGAGTTACTGCGGATGGTGGGGGGATTTGATGGTCGGGTGACTTTGGCGGGAACGGCTTGGAACGGGAAGAATGGCGATAGCTCGCATCTGCCGGGAGAGAGGTCGGCTTATTATTTTTTTACCGAACGCACTCCCGGTTGGTCGATTGATGGAAATTGGCATGATCCGCGGTTGGATGGGCATGGGCCGTTGCCGCGCGAGGTCGCGAAATACCGCGGACTGTATCGATATAATGGCGACGTAATGCTCGAATACACGGTGGACCGGACGTTGGTCCGGGAGGCGCCCCGATTTGAGGAGGGGGCCTTGATCCGGCATTTTAAAATCGGATCCACGCACCGGCAGTTGCAGGTGCTAGTCGCAGACCCGTTTCCGGAAGATGCGGGCCGGGGGGAATGGCCGAAGATTTCGCACCGCCTCGTGGGCGGGGGGGGCGGCATGAGTTTGGTCACGCTCGAGAGTGGTCGCGTGGTGGTGACCTTGCCGGCGGGGATGCCGGCGGGGGAGTTTCAAGTGGTTTACGAGCGCGGCGCCGGTCAGGCAGTCCCCGGGGCTCCGATCGATTGGGAGCGGTTTTTGGAAGGGGGTCCGGTGATCTATCCCGAGACCATCACGACCAAGGGCATCCTCGGCGAAGACCAGCGACCTTATACCGTGGATACGATTCCTTATCCGGCGGAAAATCCGTGGTTCGCCAATACGCGGTTCGGCGCCTTCGACTTTTTTAAGGACGGCGACCGGATTGCGTGCTCGACCTGGAATGGCGACGTGTGGATTGCGAGCGGGGTGAGCGGCGACTTGAAGTCGATTCAATGGAAACGATTCGCGAGCGGATTGTTTCAAACTCTCGGCCTCAAAATTATCGATGGAGTGATTTATACGCAAGGTCGTGACCAGATCACGCGACTGCACGACTTGAACGGCAACGGGGAAGCGGATTTTTATGAGAACTTCAACAATGACGTGAAGATTACGGCTGGGTTTCACGAATTCAGTTTCGATTTGGTGACGGACGAAGAGGGCAGTTTGTGGTTCTCGAAAGGCATGCCCGTGCAGAGCGGCGGTCGCGGATTTGCGCCTTGGACGGAGCACAGCGGTTCGGTGCTCAAGATCTCGGCGGATGGCGAGACGTTGGAGCGTTACGCATCGGGGCTGCGGGCTCCGGGTGGCATCGGCGTCGGGCCCAACGGAGAAGTGACGACCGGCGAAAACGAAGGATCCTGGGTGCCGCGTTGCAAGATCACGTGGAGTGAACCGGGGAGTTTTCACGGGGTCGTGCCGAGCGAGTGGGATGGCCGGAATTTTGTGAAGTTGTTACCGGGAGCGCAGACGGAGTATGAGAAGCCGCTGGTTTGGATGCCTTACGATGTAGACAACTCGGGTGGCAGCCAGGTCTGGGTGCCGAAGGATAGCAAATGGGGGCCGCTGCATCGTGAAGAGATGTTACACTTTTCCTATGGCCGGTCGTCGATTTTCAGGGTGATGCGTGACGAGGTTAATGGGCAGGTTCAGGGCGCGGTCTACAAGCTGCCCATCGATTTAAATATCCCGGCTCAGCGCGGACGGTTTCATCCTCAGAGCGGTCAACTCTATGTGATGGGCCTACGCGGGTGGCAGACCAATGGTGGCACCGGCTTTCAACGCGTGCGTTACCTCGGGGAAGCGGAGCCGACACCGGTGGGAATGAAGGTTTTTGACAACGGTATCCTGATCGAATTTTCGGGCCAGTTGGATGCGGCAATCGTGGCGGACGTGCGTCGTTTTACGGTCAAGAAGTGGAATTATGTTTGGGGGCCACAGTATGGCAGCGGGCGATTCTCGATCGATAATCGAGAGGTCGCGTTGGAGCAACGGGCACTCGAGGTGCCGTCCAAGGGAGTCGTCAATAATGTGGATCAAGTATCCGTGCGGGCGGCCACGTTGTTGGACGATGGTGAGACCGTGTTTCTCTACATTCCGAACATGACCAAAGCCATGCAGATGGAGATCCAGATGGACTTAGTGGCCCGGGACGGGGCCGAGGTGCGTAAAACGGTCTGGAACACGATCCACAACCTCCGACCGGCTTTTACGGACCATGGATTGGATTTGAATAATCTGCCGGAGATCCCTCGTGCTCCTATCGGAGAACCGGGGGTAACGATGACCATGGCTTATTCATCGGATAGTGACAAAACGGTGGTCGATCGGGTGGCCCTCAGTGTGCCGGCCGATACCACGCTGACACCGTTCATGAGTCCGTCGAAATCGTTCGAAGCAATCTTCGAAGCGACCTTGGCCCTGGATCAACGCGATGAGATCGCGTTCAAGCTTGAAGGGGAGGGAGAAGCGGTGCTCCAGATCGGCGGCAAGGTGATCGCGGAAGGCACTTTACCCCTCGAGAGCGCGGCGATGCACTTGGAATCGGGCGGACATGCGCTCTATGCGCATTTATCGAGTGGAGATGGGTTAACCGGCCGACTGAAACTCTTATGGAGTGGCCAGGATTTTGTCTGGGAGCCGGTGCCGTCGGCGCGCCTGTTGCACACGCCGGACAGTTCATTGGATCGAGGCCACGCGGTGCGCGATGGGCGCGAGCTGTTCGCGACGTTACGCTGTATCGAATGTCATGCACCGGGTTCGCCGTTGGACGCCGGTTCGTCGATGCCCGAATTACTGGAGACGATTCCTGATCTGGGAAATGCGGGTGACCGGTTCGAGGAGAGTTGGCTGTATGACTGGGTGCGTGAACCGAGTGGGGGCTGTCCGCAGGTGGTCACCGCCGGGGAAGCTGACGTCGCGGCCTATTTAGCGACGCTGCGATCGGGTGAACCGGCCGGGGGTATTTCTGGGGATGCGGCGGCCGGCGAGGCGCTGGTCGAGCAACTGCACCTCGGTCCTTGGGTGGCTGCCCTGAGTCAGGAAGCGAAGCACACTCCGGCGGGATTGAAGTCCTTCTTGGCTGATCCCACCGCCCATCATCCCGATACCACCTTTCCCGATCTCCGGTTGACCGAACAGGAAGCGGGAGATCTCGCCCAATACATTTTGGGGCAGCGCCCCAAGGTCGGGACGGCTCCGGTCGGCAATCCGTTAAAAGGCGAACAAATCGTGGCGTCCAACTGTATGGTTTGCCACGGCAACGATGATCAACTGTTCCGAACCGGAACGACTTCGCTGAATACGATTTGGGAAACCAATTGGTATGAGGACGGCTGTGTATCTGAAGAGTGGGGACGTGCTCCGGGGTTGGATTTGGATGCGTCGGCCCGCAATGCGTTGGTGAAATTCCAAAATACGGGCAACCGAAACCTGAGTCGGTCCACGCCGCGGGAATACGCCCAGCGAACGATCGAGCGCTTAAATTGTATGAGCTGTCACTCGGGGGAGAATAAACTGCCGCGCATCGATCAAGCCGGAGACAAATTCACGGCGGCGTGGTTGGAGCAGTTGTTTCAGGGAGAGGTCGGCCACATCCATCCCGATCAAGCCGCGCGGATGCCCGCGTTTGCCAGTCGGGCGACGAAATTGGCGGCAGGCATTATGGCGATGCACGGCTCGCTGGTGGAAACGGAAAATCATACCACCGATCCCACGTTGGTGCAGATCGGCCACGAGCTGACGGGAGTTTCGGGATATGCCTGTGCCGCGTGTCATGCCGTCGGTGAGACGGCGGCGCTGGCGGCCTTTGAAGGGCAGGGGCCCAATCTGCAACTTGCGGCCGAGCGGCTGCAGCAGGATTACTTCTTCCGGTGGATGCATTGGCCTCAGCGAGTGATTCCGACCACGATCATGCCGAAATACACCAGCGGCAAAGACGAGGCGTTGAATAGCATGGTCTTGGACGGCAATCCGGATGCACAGTTTGATGCACTCTGGCATTATCTGCAAAGCCTGCGCCAAAACGAGCCCTCGACGTGATTTGCTCGGGTCCGCCCGAGATATCTACTCGCCTATCCGACTCCCTTTCGAACTATCCCCGCAGCGCTTAACCACCTTAATTTGGAAAAGGTCTATTTCGCATTGTATCTAGCGCGGAAAATCCCGACCAATTTTTTCTATGTTCCCGTTACCCCTTCTTCGTTTCGCAGCCCTTTGGTTAATGGGAATGAGTGCCCTCGCAGCAGCGACGGTCGATCGGCCCAACGTGATCCTCATCATGGCCGATGATATGGGTTTTGAGTGCTTGAGCACTTACGGGGGACAGTCCTACGAGACGCCGCGTCTCGATCGATTGGCGGCGGAGGGGGTCCGCTTCGACCACTGTTATTCCACGCCGGTGTGCACAACATCGCGGGTGCAAATAATGACGGGACGCTACAACTGTTTCACGTACGAAGAGTTTGGTTACCTCAACCCAAAGTATCCGACGTTCGGTAATCTAATGCGCGACGCGGGTTATGCGACGATGATTGCCGGCAAATGGCAGCTGAATGGAATCTCGCATGGTGAGGGTAAGTTTGACCGATCAAACGATACGACGCGACTCCACGATGCCGGCTTTGACGAATACAGTCTCTGGCAGGTCACCAAGGAAAAATCCTACGGCGAGCGATTTTGGGATCCGTATATTGAGCAGAATGGGGAGGTCATCGACGAGGCGATGGACGGTAAATATGGGCCAGATCACTTCACGGATTACATCTGTGATTTCATCGAACGAAAGAAGGACGAGCCGTTCTTCGTGTATTACCCGATGGTATTGGTGCATAGCCCGTTCGGTCCCACGCCTGATAGTGAGATCAAGGAGTTGAGCAAGCAGGAGGCGTTTGTCGACATGATGGCGTATTGCGATAAATTGGTGGGGCGGATCCAGGACAAATTGGAGGAAGCAGGCCTATTGGAGAACACGCTCATCCTTTTCACGGGAGATAATGGCACGGATAGAGCGATCAGCTCGGAGTTACCTGACCGCACCGTGCCGGGGGGCAAAGCCAATACGATTGATGCGGGAATCCACGTGCCGTTCATTGCTTACTGGAAGGGGCGGACGCCCGTCGGACTGGTGAGTCAGCAGTTGGTGGATTTCACGGACTTCCATCAGACCCTGGCTGATATCGTGGAGCTGCCTCAGTCGCAACGGGATAAGTTGCAACTCGACGGAGTCAGTTTTCTACCGACCTTAAAGGGGCAGTCAGGTGCGGAGCGTGAGTGGGTGTTTGGCTATTACGATGCTCGGTGGGGAGAGGCCAGAAATCACCGTGATAAGTATGCGTATGATGGTCGGTTTAAACTGTATCAAAATGGAAACTTCTTTGAGGTGCCATCAGACTTCGGGGAAGAGACACCGGTTGCCTCGGATAGGGTTGATCCAATTATCCGTGGAAAACTGCAGGCGGTATTGGATCACTATCCACGGCTGCCGGATCAGGAAACTGCCTTTGGCGAGTCGCTCTTGCCGTGAGACCTAATCGACATTGGACGACTCGGAGGGGGTGACTTTGCCCGACTGGAACGGGTGGCCTCCAGCAGAGATATCAAAGGACGATCGCAAGAATCGGGCGGAGAAAATTAGGGCTAGATCGACTAGAACCGGTATTGCGATAGGTTCCGGTTCGGTTTCAAGAACCACGCTCAGGAAACTTACCTAGGGTTTTCTTACCAACTCAACCGAGTGCACGTCGATGGCCTGACCACCGATGATTTTTGGCGCGGTGAGTCTCAGCTCGCCGCGACCTTTTTCCAATCGGAGTGAGCCAAGATCGAGAGCCTGGAAATCTTTCACGAAGTAGTGGGAATCCGCGACGCGCTCCATGGGCTTGTCGTACAGGGGAGGATCAAAGGCGATCGTGACGGGGGCGGTGGCGGATTCGCCTCCCACCGCGGTGAGTTGGATGGTGGTGCCGACGTTTTCCGCGGCGCAAGTGTAGTGAACCGTGACCCCGTATTCACCGGCTTCGCCGACATCGACGTCCCAGGTGATGGCGTCGTCCTGACTGGTCCAGTTTTTGAAAAAGGAATTATTGGGCGCCTTGGAGCTCCGAATGATGGTGCCGTGAGGTATCCCGTCGCGAGCCGGAAGCGTGGTCGCCGGGGCGTAGCCGACGGTGAAAGGGCGATCACGATACGCGGCGAAATCACGCTGCATCGCCGCATTGTGTCGGGTAGAAAGCCGGGTCAACTCGGCATGGATCTGCGGGTGTTCCCGCGCGACGTCGTGGCGTTGGCCACGGTCGGCGGTGATGTCGAAGAGTTGGCCGGCGGCATCGAGCCGGAAGCGCTGGGTGCGAACGCTGACCTCATTGTCCTTGATGCTGAAGAGCGGACGCGGTTGCCAGTCATCGGATCGATTGGCGAGGAGGCCACGGAAACTTCGACCGTCGAGTGGTTTGGCGGTAGCTGTCTTCGCGCCGGTGAATTCAGCCAGCGTGGGCAGCAAGTCGATCCCGCCGGTGACTTGAGATACGCGAAGACCGGCATCGATTTGGCCCGGCCAACGGATGAAAAACGGTGAACGTACGCCGCCCTCATCGATGGAGCCCTTGCGGCCTTTCATGTCTCCGTTCCAACGCGTGGAGTTGGGGCCATTATCGGAGAAATAGATGACGATGGTATCGTTCTGCAGATTTAGTTCTTCGAGACGCTGCAGGATACGGCCGACATTCCAGTCAATATTCTCGCACATTGCGAGGGCGGCGCGGGTCATCATCACGTCCTCTCGCTTCGGGTCGCGATTCATCATGGCCGGATTGAAGTCCTTGAATTTGGCGTAGAACTCGTCGCCGATCATCATGGGAGAGTGGGGCGTGTTGTAGGGGAGGTAGCAGAAGAACGGCTGGTCGCGATTGTCTGCAATGAATTGCAAGGCGTGGTCGGTGAAGTCGTCGACCACGAAGCCGTTGCCGCGAACCGTGCGACCATTATGATCGAGCGGTGGGCTGAAATAGTGCCCCCAGTGCCCGGACGTGAATCCGTAGTATTCGTCGAAACCGCGATCGTTGGGGTGATAGGGCGACTGAGTGCCGTTGTGCCATTTGCCAAACGCGCCGGTGGCGTAGCCGTTGGCCTTCAATACATCGGCGATGGTGGTCTCGTCAGGATTGAGCCGACCTTGGCCATTGCTGACTCCACTCACCCCGGTGCGAGGGTAGTAGCGCCCCGTGAGGAACTCAGCGCGAGTGGGGGCACACACTTGGCAGACATAGAAGTTTTCAAACGTCGCGCCATCGCGGGCAAGGGTATCGATGTTCGGCGTCGAAAGGTTAGTGTTGCCGTTGATGCTCAGATCGCCCCAACCCTGATCGTCGGTGAGGATGACGATGATATTGGGCTGCTTGGCAGCGAACAAGGTGCCGCAAATTGCGACGGAGAGGGCGAGCAAGCAGAGGGAGGGCCGCATGGTTGGTTAGACTAATTTGAGGGCAATGGGGGCGAGAAGGGATGCCCCGAATTTGGGGATCTTCCTCCCAGTATCAATCGAGATCTTCAACGTGGTCGTTCTCCAGCTGTCGTTGTTGGCGTTTTTGTCGTTCGACTTGGAAATGAAGCAGGGGAAGTCTCACTGCTGATGAAGACGGTATTGAAGATCGTGATGATGAACCTGAGTTGGATGGGGGGCGGGTTGGCCCAAGACAATCAGGCGATCGATGCCAATGCTTGGAAAGAATTCGTTGGGAAGGCGGGGCCTAGTGGCTGGCGGGCCAACGTCATCCAACCTGATCCGCATGATGACGGTCCGGACGGCGTAAATTTCCATGATTGGGATGGTGACGGTGATCTCGATGTATTCGTCAACTTCGAGGAGGGAGGATACAGCCGCCTCTATTTCAATCCCGGCAAGGAAAGGATCCGCGATTTGTGGACCCATTATATCGAACTGGAGAAGCATGGTAAATGCGAGGACTCCGGCATCGGCGACCTCGATCACGACGGGGACATCGACTACATCGCGAATGGTGGCCACGTGTTTTTTAATCCGGGTCGGGCCGATCTCGGAAACGCGAAAAAGTGGCTGCAGATGACTCTCTTTAGAGAAGAGGCCCGTAACCCCGTGGTCAGTGATGTTGATGGCGATGGCCTCAACGATCTCATCGTTGGCGCGGTGGCTTGGTATAAACAGCCGGCGGAAAACAAACATGACGCGAGGGAGTGGAAGCGCTACGAACTCGGCGAAGCCGACTGGCCGATGAGCACGATCGTCAACGACATCGATGGCGACGGTGACAACGATATCATCGTGCAAGAGCGGGTAAAGCAGGGAACTTTTTACTACGAGAACATGGGAGCGGGAAAAATCACGCAGCCTTGGCCCGTGAGGATGATCGATGCCGAGATCAACGGTTTGTTCATGGTCCTCGGCGACGCGAACGCCGATGGACGTCCCGATTTGGTGAAGGCCAGCAAGAACGGAGTGGTTTACCTCTACCTGCGCACCAACGACAAAGGGGCGCCGAACTACCATCGCGTCGAGGTAGCCAAACCCGTACAACCGAACGGGCTGACCGCCAAGGGGGATAATGCGAGGCCCAAGGGCGTTGGTCTCCTTGAGATGGACGGAGACCCGAAGTATCCGGAGATTGTGTTGGTCCCCGAATATGAGGCGCAGTTGTGGTATCTGACGATGACGGGCGACGGGATGTCACCGGAGGATTGGACCAATAATCTGATGGATCTGCCTGGTCCGGAGTCGCGCAAGAAGATGGATAATGCGTTTCTCGCAGACCTCGATAACGACGGCGACCTGGACATTGTCACGACCGAAGAGAATGGTGGTTGGGGTGTCGTCTGGTTTGAGAATCCAGCGATAAAGTAACGCTGGGGAGAGCGGGATTTTGAAAGTTAGCCCCCCCCTCGTCGATGATAATTGGACCGGAGTTTGAACGCTTCTCCACCTAGAAAACGGAGGAGGCAATTGGTTTTCAATTACCGGGCTGCACTGCTTTCTGAAGTGATTTTCTAAGATGGGAATGCACTTTATCGACGACTGAAAAGCAAAATGAGGTGAGCGATTTGAACGGGACCGAGCAGCGTTTTAATAATATCGAGATTGTCATTTTACGATGGCACCGAGATTGCCGCCGCTGCTGCGGTCGTCGTGGCGGAGAGGTTCGCTCAGCAAAATTGGAAATTCGATCTGCTTTCATGCGATGGTCCCGCCTGCCGGCCATGATGCCATAAAGCGGCCGCGGTGCCGACTTGCCCAAGTTTCGAACTTCATCCCGCGAAGGGGCCAAACTGTAAATGTTCGAAGTCGGTGATGATGCCTCTACCCGAGAGGCGAAGGTCCGTTGTTACTCGTCACAATGAGTAGGGTATTTTCAAAACAGCCGCTGTCCTTGGGGGGCTTGGATAATCAGCTCAATGGAATCATCAGTCGGTTCGATAAAACCTCCGTAATCGCCTGCATCGCTCTTATTCAGGAATTTCCCGTCGGTGCGACGGGAGGGAGGTTTGGGTGAGGTGGTGGCGAAGCGGCTACACCGGAAGTTCAAAAACAACTGTGGTTAGCTCTTTCGCCAGATGCGGACGTCGTCGATGTAGACGTTCTTGGCGACCAGCAGACGCAGCAGTCGTTTGGTCGGGTGAGCGAAACCCTCCGAACTGAATGATCCGACAAATTTACCGTCGATCTCGACGGAGAGCTTTGAGCCGCGGATCGTCACGGCAACTTCGTGCCACACTCCGATTTCAAGATCGTTGGCGACGGTTTTGGTCTTCTTTTCCACCATCGCTCTTTGTTGCGCGGTGATGGTTTCGTTCTGTTTTGCGTCGCGGATTTTCAGGTCCATTTGACCCGTTTTTTGGTCGGTCATGGCCACGCTGTCCGCGGAAAGGGTGACGATAAAAAGATGACCGGAGTGGACGGATGCGAGCTCCATGTCAGCAAAGTTAAGCGACAGGGTATCGTCATTGTCCGCGAGCATGAATCGCAATGCGAGCGTGCCATCGCGGAAGTCAAAGGCGTGCCGCACGGAGGTCGCATGCCAGGCCACTTTGTGAGTGTAGATATACATGTGGCCATCGCGCAGATCGACCTCCTTGTTGCCTTCCGCGGTCTTGTCGCTGCTGGTCGTCCACTCGTTGCCAGGCTCATCCTTGAGTTCCTGCGACTCGGTGCGATCGAAGGTGTCTTCAAAAATGAGCGTGCCGTAGTCGCTGGCGACGACGTTGGTGGTGAGGCCGAGGCAGGAACAGAGCAGGGCGAGGGGGAGGAGGTTTTTCATCGGGGCGGAGATTATTTAGAAAGGAAAATATTACTCTGAGTGGCGGCGAGAATCAGGGAGCGGAAGCCGTGCCCTTGGCCGGCCAGATCGGTGACGATTTGATCGATCTCACGACGGTCACCGAATTCAATTTCGGCTCCAGTCGCGTAGGTCAGGATTTGTTTCAAAACGTTACTGGCCAGGTCATTGGTGTCGGTGAGTGCGAGTTGCTTGAATTCGTTGATGTTCTGAAACGGTCGTCCATCGGCCAGGTGGTAACTCGCGTCGACGATGGGACCCTCGGTAATTTTATCCTCATCGGACTTGGCTCGGTAGTGGTCTCTCCAGCCGCCGATGACGTCGTAGTTTTCGAGGGCGAAGCCGGGAGGATCGATCATCTTGTGGCAGGCCATGCAGGATTCGATATTACGGTGTTTGTCCATCTGGTCACGGATAGAGACGGCACCACGGATATCGGGTTCGATGGCGGGCACTAGATCGGGCGGCGCAGGAATGTGTTGACCGAGGATGCGCTCGAGGAGCCAAACCCCGCGCACGATTGGCGAGGTGGTGGTGCCGTTGGCCGTCACCTTGAGCACGCTGGCCTGGGTGATGATGCCGCCGCGGTGAGCGTCGGGCGTAAGGGCGATTTTTTGCAGCTCCTCGCCGGACACGAAATCGAGGCCATAGTGGTGGGCTAGGCGCTCGTTGACGATAGTGAAGTCGGAGTCGATCACGTTGGTTACACTGAGGTCTTCCGCGATCATCCGTTCCAAAAATGCGTGAGTTTCGTCAAGCATGGAGCGGAGTAAGATCTCGTCGAATTCAGGATATAGTTTGACGTCGGGAGTGGTGAAACTGATGTCGCGTAAGTTGAGCCAACTGTCGGCGAAGTTTTTAACGAAGGCCTGAGATCTTTTGTCGTCCAGCATCCGCTGAACTTGGTGCCGCAGGACTTTCGGGTCCGACAGTTTACCGGCGTTAGCGAGTTCGCGCAGTTCGTTGTCCGGCATCGTGCTCCAAAGAAAATAGCTCAGACGGGAAGCGATGGCGTAGTCATCGAGTCGACCGGGCCTTTCGTCGAAGTAGATGAATCGGTGGGAGCTCAGAATCGCGCGGTAACCGGCTCGCAAACCATTGAGCAGGGAGCCGCTTTCGATGAGTTCGGAATGGGCGAATTCGATGTAGGGCTGAAGCTCAGCGGCCGAAACGGGCCGGCGAAAAGCGCGGTTCGCGAATGTCATAAGTAATGTTTCGAGATCTCGGCGCGGCTGAGTGCTCTGCATTTCGCCTGCCTCAAATACGAGGTCTCCAAATAGGTGGTGGCGCAATTCTGCTGGTGCTAATCCCGGATAGATGCGTTCCATGGTGAGGTGCGTGACGGCTATCGCCGCGGCACCCTTTTCGACGGCCTCAAAGTCGAAAATTTCCTTGGAGGAAACCCAATCGATGGTCTTATCAATAGGTCGAATCCCGAGCTGGTGGGTTCGGCGAATCCACGTGTCGAATGTATGGGTGCGGAGCTCGTCGGTCGCTTCGAAGTGGCCAACCCAATAAGTCATGGGAGCTTTGGCTCGCAAGATACCGGTCTTGAGTCGGGTCCAAACGCTGCGACCAGGGGGGGCGTGGTGTGCCTTTGCGGTAACGGTGACCCGATACCATCCCGTCTCCTGCACGGTGGTGTCAGGCATACGGCCATGATAGCCGTTGGTGGTCGGGAAGCTGAGGAGCTGGTGGTGGTCGGCGTCGTAGACGGCCATGCGTTCGTTGGCGATGCGTTCGCGTCCCACGCCGAGTTGGTTAGGCTCGAATTCCTCGTAGTAGGTCGCGCGAGGTTCGAGGGCCTGTTTGAAGCCCGCCTCAAGCATCAGATCCACCACGGCCAGATATTTCTGCAAAAGATAATGGGAAATTTGCTGACTCGCGGCGATGTTGCTGAAGCCGTGTTTGGTGGTGTCCTCGGGGAGGAATTCGAGGACGGGAATGTTCACCCCGATCAGGTCATGGATGGTATTCTCGTATTCGACCTGACTCAGACGGCGGGACTGCACGCGACCGAGCTCTTGTTGGCGGGAGGTGGACGCGCGGTGAAGTTTGGCTTCGAACTCGGTGAGGAAGTCACGGCGTTCTTCAGGCTCAACCAAGGAGTCTTCCTTGGGGGGCATCTCACCGTGGCGCACCCGGTCGTGAATCATAGCCAAGAGGCTGCGATCCGAAAGTTGGGTGGAGTCGAACTTCAGCGATTCGAGATCGAGCTCCCCTTTCTTATCAACCGGGTTGTGGCACTCGTAGCAGTTGAGATCGAAGAACTCGTTGACACGTTTGGGGAACGCGGTGGATTCGTCGGCGCGAACGGTTAGCAGGCTGGCCGTGGCGATGGAAAGGTAGAGGAACCTTCGGGACATGGAAAGGTTAGGCAAAGGGGGCGGTTGCGATGAAACCGGTGGTCGCAACTCAGACCATGGAGAGATCGCTCATCTCACCTGTGCTGGTGGCGAATCTATCGGTATCGATCCCATGCCGGTGGAGGAGACTGAGGTAGAGATTTGGTAGCGGGTAATTTTCTTTGCGATCGTAGGCCAAGTGTTGCCCATGACGAAAACCGCCGCCGGCGAGCAGTACGGGCATATTACGATTATCGTGGGAGCTCGCATTACCGAGGTTCGAAGTCATGAGCACACTGGTGGAGTCGAGCATGCTGCCGGTGGATTCTTCGGCACCCTTAAGATCACGGAGGAAGTTTCCGTATTTGCGCATCAGTTCGGTCTCAACCCGGGTCAATTGATCGAGCTTCATTTCATCCAAACCGTGGTGGCTGAGGTTGTGGTAAGCCTGATCGACACCTTTGAGTGGAACCGCGCCGCCCTCGGCATTGAGATGAATAGTGACGAAGCGGGTTGAATCCGATTGGAGCGCAAGGAACGTCACATCAAGCAACAGTTTTTTGCGATCGGTGATCGCATCGCTATTGGTGATGTCGATAGGGGCCGAGGCGTTGACTTTGGGCTTCGGACGGTCGGTCCACTCTTGGGCAGCGCTGAGGCGTTTTTCGAAGTCGCGCACCGAGGTGAAGTATTGGTCGACTTTGTCGCGGTCGCCCGATCCGAGCGTGCGAAGCACGCGTTTTGCATCAGAGGAAACGACATCCATCACACTGCGGCCTTGGCGAAGTCTCTCGATTTGGCGGGCCTTTTCGGCCGGGGTGTCGGGAATGAAGAGTCGGCTGAATACCTTGGAAGGTGACTCCTCGGCGGGAATCATGCTGCCGGAATCCGTGTAGGAGGCGCTGTTCGTACCGTTGATATTCAGAACGAGCGAGGGGAAGCGCGTGTGGTGTCCCTGATGCTTCGCCATGTATTGATCGATGGAGATCGAGTTTTTGAATGCGGCGTTACGCGAGTAGGGCGCGGCGGTCAGGATACTGCCTTCGGCGGCGTGACCACCGCTGACACCCGGATGCGAGGCGCCGCTGACAACCGTCATGTCATCCAGCAAATCCTCGACTTCGTTGAGGTAGAGGGACGGGGCGTAGTTCTTGCCCGTTTCGGTGGGATTGAGGTTCGGCCCGTGCAGACCGAGGGCGAGGGTGATGGCGACAAATCGGCGCGGTGGTTGGTGGGCCATCGAGGCGGCGAAGGCGGGCGTCATGGCATCGAGCCAGGGAAGGGCCATCGAAACTCCGGCGCCCTTGAGAAAGGATCGGCGAGAAAGGGACTTCGAGAAGTTGAAGTTTACGTTTTTCATCGGGGTAGAACTAGCGGGAGAGGCTGGGGTGTTTAAGCAGTGAAATCGATGCTCCGATCCGTGAGTATCACCTTACTCAATTCCTGAACGTGAGCGACCGCAAACGCAGTCAATCGTTGACCCTACAATTTCCCAGCCTTAACCCAGAGAATATCGTGCCGGATGTGACTTTGTAATACAGACCGTGACCATTAGGAATTTCTCTTTTTAAACGATCAAATACCCGATCTCGTCGCAAATTTCACCCCTCCCTTAAATCCGGTGCCCCTCACTTCGCGACCACGAACCCGGTGATTATAGTTTGGAAATTAATCGCACTCTTGGTGGTTCTGATCGGGTTGATCCGGTCGATCTCGCGATAGAAGAGGCATCCCTTCATGGCCCTCATTTTGGGCGCGGGATCCTGAGGGTTGCTGATGGGACCGGGCGCGAACGAAATGTCGATGTTTTGCTGACGGGGTTTGGTAATACGATGGGGTGGATTGCGATCATGGTCATTCCCGGAGCATTCATCGGCGAGGTGCTACAAGCCTCGATTGGAGCGTGACGTCTATCCGATACGGTGGTGCGGCGCGTCGGAGCGAAGAAGCTTCCCGGGGCCATTGGGGCGTGACCGGATACCTCTCATTCATTCCCGTATGGGGCCGAAGTGATGCTGCGGCCGATAATGGAAGCGCCGGCAAAGAGGGCGCGGCGCAACTCCTTCAATTCGACGAGCCGGCGCAGAAGATTGAGGTGCTAATTATGACCGGTGAATGCGAGTCAACAGGATCACCAGCACGGGTCACGATGCGATCAAACCGTTGCGGCAAAGCGAAGTTCCGGCGATGGTGAAAATGATCGGATCCATGCGCGGTGGCCTCGACGTGATGAATGCGTTCCGCACCAGCGTGAAGCACTTTTCGATCGAACTCGGCGGTAACGCCCCGATGTTAGTTTACCCGAATGCCGCTATCGAAAATGCCGCGAATATGGTGATCGACTTGAAATTTGCCAACTGCGGCCAGATCTGGGTTTCACCCAACCACTGCTTTGTGCCCACCCGGTTTACGATGAGTTTGTCGAAGCGGCCAAGCTACGCGCCAGCGAGGTGACGATGGGGCCGCTCATTAATGATGAGGCGCGGTAATAGGTTTTGGCGTTCGTCGAATCGGCGGTCGCCGATGGTGCGGAAATCGTAATTGGAGGCCAAGCAGTGGAAGAACCGGGATTCTTCTCGGAGCCGAAATCGCCGTCGCGAATGACCGGCACTATGGTTTGGCCGCTGCCTCCTTCACGACCAACTTGGCGAAAGGCCTGCGCGCCGCTCGCGGTATTAAGTCAGGTAACGGGTGGGTGAATGAGCCCCATTACCCTGTTCAATTACCTCATGGCGGACTGACGCAAAGCGGCACGGGTAAGGACGGATCGCATTATAATTTAGAAGAATACCTGACACTGAAACGCATTTCGGTTCTCATCGCCTAATATGAGCGTATTCCCCGAGAGTATCATGCAGCGCCTCGAAGCTGCGAAAGTCGTTGCTGGGTTCTCGATCGATCGGGTTGAGGATGCGGTGCCGCTGGCGAAGGCGCTATTGGCGGGCGGTATTTCGGTGGTTGAGCTGACGCTTCGGACCGAAGCGGGTATGGCTGCGATCAAGAAGATCAGCGAAGGCGTGCCGGACATGTTGCTGGGCGTCGGCACGATTCTGACGCCCGATCAGGCGCGACAAGTGAAAGCCGATGGGGCAGACTTCGGCGTATCGCCGGGCTTGAATCGTAACGTGATCCGAGCGGCGCAAGCAGCGGGCCTGCCGTTCGCACCGGGGATTGTAACCCCTTCGGAGTTGGAGGCGGCGTTGGAATGTGGATGCCGTTTCGTGAAGTTTTTTCCCGCTGAAGCGGCCGGGGGCATCCCTTATCTGAGGAGCATCTCCGCTCCCTATGCCCATCTCGGCGTGAAGTTTTTTCCGCTCGGAGGACTGAATGCGAAGAACATGGTCAACTATCTACTGGAAAAGAACGTGCCAGCGATCGGGGGTTCGTGGATCGTGAAGCCCGATTTGGTCGCACTAAAAGCGTGGGATCAAATCACTGCCCGCGCGGCCGAAGTGTGCCAAATCGCGGCAGCAACTTAATCCAATATCCCCGTTATGAAACCCATCGTAAGCTTCGGCGAAATCATGTGTCGGCTCGCCTCGCCGCAAAATTTACGTCTGCGCCAGACCCGCGAACTGGAAGTGACCTACGCTGGCGCTGAGGCGAGTGTGGCCGCATCGATCTGTAACTTTGGCGGGACCGCGCGTTACGTCACTGCATTGCCCCAGCATGCTTTGGCGGAGGCTACGATGGACACGCTGCGCTCGGTCGGCATCGACACGTCCCACGTGTTGCGCACCGATTCTGGGCGTCTGGGTGTTTACTTCTTGGAGACGGGGGCGAATCAACGCCCGAGCAATGTGATCTATGATCGGGAAGACTCGGCCATCGCGACGACGCCGGCCGATCGATACGATTGGCCGGCGATCTTTGCCGGGGCCCAATGGCTGCACTTGACCGGTATCACCCCGGCGCTGTCCCCGATCGCGGCGGAAGCGACGCTCGTGGCGGCGCAGCAAGCTAAGGTCGCTGGTTGCCAGGTTTCGATTGATCTGAACTTCCGTAAGAAACTATGGAAATGGGAGGCGGGAACGTCGGCCTCTGATCTGGCGCAAAAGACGATGCGTGGCATTCTTCCATTCATCGATCTGGTCATCGCCAATGAAGAGGACTGCCACGATGTGCTCGGTATCCACGCCGGGGCGACCGACGTCGATTCCGGTGTACTGGATACAGCGCGTTACCCCGATGTCGCCCGCCAGGTGATCAGCCAGTTTCCCAACGTCACCAAAGTGGCGATCACCCTGCGCGAGAGCCTGTCGGCGACGCACAATAATTGGGGGGCGATGCTCTTTGAGCGGGATAACGACAAAGCGTATTTTGCCCCTCTCGATGGAACGAGTCGTTACCAACCCTATCAGATCAAAAACATCGTTGACCGGGTCGGGGGTGGAGATTCGTTCGCGGGGGGATTAATTTTTGCCCTCACCACTCCCGAACTGTCCGAGCCCGCGGTCGCTTTAAACTACGCGGTTGCAGCTTCTTGCCTGAAGCATTCGATCAAAGGTGACTGTAACTACTCCACCCGTGCCGAAGTTGAAGCCCTGATGGGTGGCGCGGCATCCGGGCGAGTCGTGCGCTGACCAAATCTACGGAGTCAGCAACCGATCGGGGTTCGTTGATGCTTTGAAGCCGAGGACGGCCTCGGCTCGGGCACCATTTAGAAAGGACTGGTGGTCTCGGAGGGCACTTTCGTTCGCTAGCGCCGGGTAAAAGAGTCGAGCGAGGGTGGCAGCATCCTGGTTGAGGATATTGTTCCGGTGCACGACGAAGAGCGGATGACTGCCTTCGTAGCGGGCGGAGAGTCCTAGCGCCATCGCTTCGCAAGCATCGCCCAAGTCGACATAGGAAAAGTAGGTGTGCTTCATCCACATCAACTTCAGATCCGGATCGGATAGGGCGTTCACGTAGGACGTCTTGCCTTCAAACGCGCGATCGGCCCGGAGACGGTCGAACTCGGTTTGAGCATTGGCGATCAAAGGAGCAGATTCTGCGGGAGGCAACGAAGCCAGATAGGTGGCGCGCTCTTTGGCGGCGTGGTAGGACGCAATTTCCGCTTCGCGCGTGAGTATCGGGTTATGCCAACCGGCTCCGAATCTCAGACTCGCGCTGCTGATGCCATCGCGCCGCCAGAAATAATCCCCGATGTCCTCGGTGATCTGCTTGCTGAAGGAATAGGAATCGCTGGTAAATTTGGGGTGATCCTCGTCAACGGGTAGGTAAGATAACTCGAAAGCTCGGGGGCCATAGAAATAACCTATGGCGTTAATCGAACTCGCTACCACTACCCGGCTGACACCGGTGGCGGCGGCGGCATTGAAGATATTGAACGTGCCGGCGCAATTAAGGGCGAAAAGGTCGGTCGCAAATTTTGCGGGGGTGGGTATGCCGGCGAGGTGTAAAATGACGTCCATACCCTCGCAGTGTTGGTCGAGGGATCTTGCATCCATCAGATCGGCCTTCCGGAAATCGACTCCGGGTATTTCAGGGTCGGTTAGATCGATCGCTCGAATATCGAAGTTCCGTGAGAGCAAATAGGGCAGGGTGGCTTTACCGACGTAACCGGAGCAGCCGGTGATTAAGATCTTCATGGGTCTTTTGTTTGAGCGGAACGAGGCGGACTATTCTTTGAAAATGTCGGCAGGGTTGAAGGGGCGAATGGATTCACTCGGTGGGCCGTTCTAAAGAGTTGGTAGACAAATCAGATACTCCACGGTACGGCGAACAAATTCGCGTAAAATGAGGTCATTGCCATCAATTGATGGTCGTTCGCCGGAAGCAGGAATCTTCACCGTTTCCGGGAAGTCAAATTCGCGAAAATCGGCGGCGGTAGGCAAAGTCACTGGGGCGATTGGCCAGATGGGTTTAGCTGGCACGGGTTAGCGGTAACTTCCTTGATGGTCGAGCCGAACAAAAGACCATGGCTCCCACGGTGGGCGTGGAGCGTTTTTCAAGTGATTGGTCGCGAATTCTTCACCATGGTTGAATACGGAACTCGCGGATTGTTTGATCCCGAAATTGACGGGCAAACTCAGTGGCAGAATCGTGATTTTTTGGAGGAGGGGAATGCATTTTACCGAACTGTTCATGGGAAATCGCTTCATGAATTTGCTCACCGGCTCGAATGACGATCGCGCCTCAAACAGGCGCATTGGCCATGAGCTCTTCTGGGGAGATCTTGAGACTGACCTCGGGCGCTTGATCCGCCGGAGTCTCGGGGCGCCGATCCCAAGCCGACCGCGTCCGAGATTGAGCCCGGTAAGCTCACCGCTCGATCGATAATAGATTGGGTCTCTCCCCCCCTCCTGCTCCCGGAAAGGAAGAGATCTATCCCGGTAAATAGACCGTGATCTCGTTCGGGCGTGGATCTCGATTTTACCGCGCTCGGAGTGGCCGCATAAACGCGAGCAGGCCCGAGGAAAAAATGAAAGACACTCATAAAAAACAAACGGTATCACGCTCCGGTGAGGGGCAGGCAGGGGGGGGCGATATTTTCCTCTTTTGGCACAGGTGGAGTAGGAGAGAGGCTTCGATTCGCCGTCAAAATGGACGGTGCGAATACACTCGGCACCATGGTCGGTATCCTGATCGGCAAGCAATCTGTCGATCGGTCAACCCTTGACTGGCATGAGAGGGGAGTCTCGGGTTCTAATTCGCGAGGGACTGGGTGGTCGCAGGCGACGGACGCTTTCGCGTTTTGGCAGGCGTCTTTTTTGGCGCAACTTTTTCTAGTTTTGGGCGTAACGTGAATCCAGGTTGCTGGTGGCTATCAACCAGAACGACGCGGGGATGCTCGGGCACGCCAGTGAGATTCAAGTTCACCGAGCTGAGCATGAGTTTAAATGCTTCGTAGCCCACCATTTCATAGCAGTGATTGGCACCAGCGGCATCGGTGGGGTTTTCCGACACATCAATACTCACGAAACCGAGGTCGCCTGGCACAGAGATGCCAAAGCTTTGGATGGTCTGGAGGACCTGGGCAGTGCCGATGACCGCGTCGGGCTTATATTTCTTGAGCCATTTCTTGATACTATCGGGGTCGGCCCCCTCGTCGTGCCAAGTGCGACGAATTGGACTGCCTAACATGGGGAGTCGATCGGAAGCTGGGATGCCTGACTGGAAATAGAGGAACGACGAATTGAACTGCTTGAAGCCGATTCCGCCGGTTTTTGTCATGATCAAACCGATCCGGCTATGCCCCGCGGCGACGCACATATCCAACATTTCATCCATCATCTTAAAGTAGTCTGGACACGCCCGATGTAACTTTGGTTCGACGATGCTGTAGCCGGCAGTTGCCACGCACAGCCCTTCAAAATCGAAGTCCAATTTCGCCGCGCCACTAGCGAACGGCAGCACCACCACGCCTTTAATTCCGCGGGCGATAATGATGGAACGAGCGAGTCGGCAACTCATGCCGGGATCACTCAAGTAAATGAAGTCCACGCCGAATCCGACGGTTTCGGCTAGGCTGCGAATTCCCGTTATGAGTTCTTTGATCCGGGGATGATCTTTTGCGCCCTCGCGGCTGAGTTCAGGCACCAGAATCGCCATCTGAGAGCGACTACGATTGCGCCGTGATTTGCGCAGGTGCTGCATGAGTTCGGCGACGCGCGGATCCTGACGGTAACCCATTTGTTTCGCGATGCGTTGAATCTCTTGGCGTCGTTTCAACGACGTTTTCGGACTGTTGCGTAGAGCTAAGGACACCGCGGATACCGATACGCCAGCTTTTTCGGCAATGTCGCGCAGGCTGATGAAAATTTCTGTCGCCATGGTGAAAATCCATAGAACAACCCGAAACATAGTCAACTATTGACCGTTGGGAATGTTGTGGCAACCGGGTTCTTTTGGGATCCAATGAGTTGTCGAGCGTAATGCTGCAGTTGCCTCGGCCAGTAAACTGCCTATTAATACCCCCTTCCCTTTAGCTATGTATGCGTTAAATTGATACAATAAAACCGGCGCCGTTTCGCGTCGGTTTTTGCTGACTGATTTTCTCCGCTCTGCTCGCCCCTTAGCCCTTCGGTTTCCCAGGCGATGTTGAGTCAGAGATGGCGGACGGTCTCTTCCCTTAAAGAGGCGACCGCAGGACTCCGTAACCCCACCAAACCCCAACCCCAAGCATAGACGAATGAATACCAAACCACGAAACCCTACACCCCTCAGGATACTGCGCGTAGGCCTGTTGTTTGCCGGCATCGGCATCGGCAACCTCTCGGCGCAGTCCACGTCTCAAGACACGACGGACTCCGAAGACATCATCGAACTCTCGCCGTTTTCGGTCACCGCCGAAGACGATACCGGCTACGCGGCAACCAGCACGCTAGCCGGAACGCGACTGAAGACGGATCTGAAAGATCTGGCTGGCGCGATTCAAATCGTGACCGAGCAGTTCATGGAAGATACCGGCGTGACTTCCTCGGAAGATTTGTTCCTCTACACGACCAACACGGAAGCCTCCGGTCCTTCGGGTAACTTCGGTGGTGGTGGCGCTGAGCGCCGTAACCCCGAGCAAGTTCGGGTTCGTGGGCTCTCGAACCCTGACCGGACTCGCGGTTACTTCCTCACCAACATCGGTTTTGATTCCTACAACACTGACCGGGTGGCGATCGCCAAAGGGCCGAACGCACTCTTGTTCGGCTTGGGCAGCCCGGCTGGTATCGTAAACAATAACCTCAAGCAGGCGACGTTCACGGATGCCAACCGAGTGCAGTTTCGCGTGGGAAGCTGGGGATCGACTCGCACGGTGCTCGATATCAATAAAGAGATTGTTAAAGACCGTTTCGCGATTCGCCTCATTGGCTTGGACAATCAAAACAAGTTCAAACAGAAACCCGCTTACGAAGACGAACAACGTCTTTACGGCGCGTTGATGTTCCAAATGACGAACACCACATCGATCCGGGCTAATTTTGAAACGGGGACGGAGATGGCGACCCGCCCGAACACCAGTTCCCCAACTTCGAATATCCCGAATTGGGTCACAGATGGGATGCCACTCACCACCGGCAACTTCAATCAATCCGGATTTAGTAGTTTTGGCGGAAATCGCGCGCCTCAGTATATTTATGACAGTCCCAGTGCGACAGCGGTATCGATTGGTTTTGACCCTGATCCAGCGACTTCAGGACCTGACAGAATCAACCGCGCTCATTACACTTACCTCAATCGTCAAGACCAGGGGGTTGGAGGATTCAGTAATGGTGTGTTGACCGACGATAATGCATGGGTTTTCGACTTCCGCAACAACACGCTAGGGGGCTTGGATAATCAGCAAAAGTACGATTTCTCGGCGTTCAATGTCACGTTGGAGCAACGTTTGGGCCAGAACGCAGGTTTGGAGCTCTCCTTTGATGACCAGTATTACAAGTCGTGGTCGCGAGATCGCGTAGAAAATGCTATCAACGTCGACACCAGTAGCTTTCTACCCTACTACATTACCAACGGGAGCGGTGGCATCATTAATCCATCAAACCCAAATGTGGGTCGCCCCTACGTCACCATGTCGGAAAATTTGCGTAGTGCAGAAACCGCTCGGGAAGCTTGGCGTGTAACCGGCTATTACGATCTGGATTTTGCCGAGAAGAGTAACCGCTTGAGCTGGATGGGGCGACACGTCTTCACCGGTGTCATCAGCGACCAATCTTCCGAGGTGTTACGTTACAGCAACGACTACGGTAGCTCGATTACCGGAGACATGGAGAATGTTCTTCAAACTAACCGTAATCGTGACTTCACCTCCTCATCGTGGGATCGTCGCGGTCAAGGCAAGCGTTACCTCGGGCCGGCGATCAATGGAGTTCCTGCCAGTGGTTATGCGGCGAGTCGCGTGCTCACAAATGTTACTCCTCGGATCAACGAATGGTCCGCTTGGATGTATGACCGCACCGCGGCCCCCATTCGTGCCGGTGACATTGGGGCCTACCGAGAGGTAAACGGTTCCTTTAATCAGGACCCGGTCACCTCTGCGTCAATCGATCGCCAAGAGATCGAAACCATTGCGGTGTCGGGCCAAAGCTATTTCTGGAATAACAACATCGTCGGCACCTATGGCTGGCGGAAAGATAAGGCGTCCTCGTTTCGCGATGGTGCCCCGGATCAAAATGAGGACAACATCGCTCTAATAGAAACGCTTGAATTGCCGACGACCGCAGACAGCTCCGTTGAAGCCGATGTTTTCTCTTGGGGCGGCGTCGCCCACGTGCCAAGTGGTTGGACCGAAAAGCTGGGCATTAACCTCAGTGGTCACTATGGTAGGTCCGAGAATTTCGTGCCGTCACCGGGACGTATATCACTCTTGAATCGTCCGCATGAAAGCCCCGCGGGCTCGACGGAGGAATTCGGTTTCTCCGTCGGTGGTTTCGATGACAAATTACACGTCCGAGTGAACTGGTATGAGACCGTTTCGACCAACCAAACGGATAATTCCGCCGGGTCTGCGCAAATTCCGAACTGGGAGCGTTTGTTCTACAACAATGTCCGCAACTCACTGCAGGAGTTGGAGGAGAAGGTTCCGGGCGATCCATCCCAAGGTTACTGGCCCAACAACATCAATTGGGCGGACACTTACACGTTGCCTCCTCTTGGCATGCGGGAAGCGTTCTGGACTCCGATCAATCCTGATCCAGCTCCCGGCGGAACGCCTCAAGTATCGGATCATCCGAATTCCAATGTGACTGGAGTGTCCGACTTTAACTCGAAAGGTGTGGAAATCGAGGGCGTTTGGAACCCTAACAAGAACCTGACGCTAGCGTTTAACGTGGCTCAGCAAGAAGTCGTTAAGACCAATGTGTTGCAGTCCTACCGAGAGTATTTCGATATCCGAGAACCGCAATGGTTGGCAATGGGGGCTTTGATCGCTCGTCCCAATACCTACAAGAACGATGCACCTCAAACGATCTACGAGCGCACCCGCAATGTGCAATGGGCGGGTCTCATTCCGCGAATCACGGCAGAAGGCGCTCTGAGCCATGAAGTGCGGGAATGGCGCGCAAACTTCATCACCAACTACATGTTCAGTGATGATAGTCGCTTGAAGGGTTTCTCCGTCGGCGGTGCCTATCGCTGGCAGGATGAAGTGGCCGTCGGCTTCTTGAACGGCATCACCACGGGAGCATCCCAAGGCGTAGCCGGGCTTGATACGATTGCGATCACGGACGTGACCCAGCCGATATTCGGTCCAGCTGAAACCAACGCTGACCTTTGGTTCGCCTACGGGAAGAAGATCATGGACGACAAGGTGAAGTGGAAGCTGCAGTTGAATATTCGTAACGTGCTCAGTAACGATGACCTCATCATTACTCAAGTCGACGGCGACGGACTTCCGACGCGAGTTCGGATCGTCAATCCGATGAACTTCTACCTCACGACCACTTTTGACTTTTAGTAGGTGGGTCACCCGCACCGATTTAAGTTCGGGGCGGGGTTCTCCGCGGACTGGCTACGCGCACGCGGGCCAGTCCGCTTTGTCGGAGCTTTGAATTTTGTTTTAAATATCCAACGACGTGAAGGATCGTTTGAGTTTTATTCCGGTACGGATAGTCCGAAAGTGCAGCAATCAGCTGGCCAATATCAGAGTGAACTGTGCTCACTCGTTCGAGCAGTTCAAAAAAATTTAAGTGAATTCGCCCGCCGAATGATTTACCCGCGAGGGTTTGGGAACGGGCTACTGTTTTAATCAATTTATATGAGTTTTGTGAAAAATCCCCGTTTGAAAGGAATTCTACCGGTCGTCCCCACTCCGTTTGATGATGATGGAACTTTAGATTCCGATGCGTTTGAAAGAGTGGCCCAGTTTTGTGTGGAATCAGGTGCGGGTGGCGTGGTGTTCCCGGGAGTCGCCAGCGAATACGACTTCCTGAGCCCCGAGGAGCAGCAAAAGTTGACCGCCGTGCTTTGCCGGGTAGCGCATGGGAAGACCCCCGTGATCTGCGGAGGGGGAGAAGGGACTCCGGCCGTCATTGGGGCGAATATTCGGGCGGCTCAGAAACTCGGTGCGATCGCGGCGATGGTTCTCGTTCCACGTCAATTTTCGACCGATGTCGCGGGAGCACTCGAATTTATGCAGTCCGTGATAGCGGAAGCTCCGGGAGTGGATATCATCCTGCAAAACGCCCCGGCGCCGGTTGGCGCGGGATTGGCGCCAGTCGATGTGATTCACATTGTGAATGCGTGTCCGGCGATTCGATACATCAAGGAAGAGGCACTGCCTTCGGGACCCCGGATTTCCGCCCTGCAAGAAAACGCGCCGGCGCATCTCGACGGGGTGATCGGAGGAGGGGGGGCACGTTATGTGATCGATGAAATGAACCGCGGAGCGATCGCAGCAATGCCCGCGGCCGAAATCGTGGATGTACATGTGAAAATGTGGAACGCATTTCAATCCGGAGAGGTTGCTCTGGCGCGTCACCTTTATATGCGAACGCTTCCGTTGTTGGTGATCCAAATGATTTATCGCATGCGTTTGACGAAGCACATTTTGACGATGAGAGGCGTGTTAAATAATGTGAATGTGCGAGCACCCCTGCCTGAGTTTGATTCCTACGATAGCGCCGAATTGGCTTTTCAGATGGAGAGTATCGCAGACCTCCTCGACAACGTTTCCACCCTCCCCACCGTCGCATGAGCAAAGTAAAAAAAATCGAAGCCTTTATTCTCACGGTTCCCCGGGACACGCCCTACCTGGGTGGTCAGCATTCTGGCGAGGTCGCCAACGACCGGGGCTACTTTGTGCGTCAGCGCAACCGCACGGTTTACCCGATCATGGACCGAACTGTCGTGGTGCGTCTCGAAACGGAATCAGGCATCGTGGGCTGGGGAGAAACTTACGGTTTAGTCGCCCCGAGAGCGGTGCTGGCATTGATCAACGATTTCATGTGCGACTTCGTTGCCGGGCGTGATGCCTTCGATGCCGCGGTGATTCACGAAGATCTTTACAACATGATGCGCTTCCGTGGTTACGGCGGCGGTTACTACATGGATGCGCTCGCGGCGATCGACATCGCGCTGTGGGATGCGGCCGGACGTTGTGCAAAACTCCCGGTGGCTAAGCTCTTGGGCGGTCGCCGGCGGGACACGATTCCGGCTTACGTATCAGGGCTGCCCAAACCAACGCTCAAAGAGCGCGCCGAGTTCGCTCACGAGTGGCAGGCGAAGGGGTTCAATAGTTTCAAGTTTGCGGCCCCAATGGCGGAAGAAAACCTCGCGGCGGAAATGGCGGGGTTACGCGAAGTGCTCGGTCCCCAAACTCGAATTGCAGCGGATATGCACTGGACCTGCACCGCGGCCGAAGCGGTTTCTCAAATTAAAGAGATGGAACCTCATGGCCTTTGGTTTGCGGAAGCTCCCGTCGCGACGGAAGACCTGCAAGGCTTAGCCGAAGTCGCTCGCAAGGTGCAAACTCCGATTGCGGTAGGCGAGGAGTGGCGCACGGTCTACGACGCCCAATCCCGGATCGACGCCCGGGCGGTGCACATCATTCAGCCAGAGATGGGGCACACGGGAATCACTGAATTCATGCGCATGGGACTCGCGGCCCAGGCGGCCCATTTAAGAATCATTCCTCATGCCACCATTGGCTCGGGTATTTTCTTGGCGGCGAGCTTGCAGGCGAGTTCCGCACTGGAGTGCGTTGTTTCGCACGAGTTCCAGCACTCCATTTTCTGTCGGAATACGGGTCTGATTACCGAGGGAATTGAATGTGAAAATGGCGAATATCGCCTCGCTGATAATCCCGGTATTGGAGTCGAGCCCACTGCAGAGATGATTTCGAAATTAGAACGTTAATGAACGGATGTTCGTTCAATTCCTGATACCGCACCGGTTCGGGATCAAACCCATCGAGAGGATTTAATATGCAAACTATCGATTACGTCGTCATTTTTCTGTATGTCATCGGCATCGTGGGAGCCGGTATGGTTTTTGCGGGCAGGATGAAGAGCGCCAAGGAAATGTTCTCCGCCGGAGGGCAATCTCCTTGGTGGGTATCCGGTCTTTCCGGATACATGACGATGTTTTCGGCCGGCACTTTCGTGATTTGGGGTGGGATCGCCTATAAGTATGGATGCGTGGCGATTGTGATTAACCTGGGCTACGGCGTCGCCGCGATTTTGGTCGGACGATTTGTGGCCGGGCGCTGGCGCAAATTGGGCGTCGATTCCGCTCCCGCTTATCTGCAACTACGATTTGGGCCCGGGGTGGTGCAGTTCTACACTTGGTTTAAGGGAATCGTGAATCTTTTCACGATGGGGGGATCCATTTACGCCTTGTCCAAAATCGTCTCGGTCTTGGTGCCGTTGCCGGCGGGTCATCTATTGGTGGATTCGACCACGGGTTACCTATCGGTGTCGTTGGTTTCGATCGCTATCTGCATCATGGTCATCGTCATCACCTTCACCGGGGGGCTTTGGGCCGTGCTGATGACCGACGTGCTGCAGTTTCTCATTCTCACCGTTTCGGTGATATTCATCGTGCCGTTAATTCTGATGGAGGCAGGAGGGTGGACGTCCTTTCTCTCGCAAACGCCGGAGGGGTTCCTGTCACCGGTGGCGGCGGACTTTACGTGGTGGTTTATCGTGGGATGGATGGTGGTGAACTTCTTTACTATCGGTGCGGAGTGGACTTTCGTGCAGCGCTACACCTGCGTGCCTACGGTCAAAGATGCGAAGAAGTCGGCGTATCTATTTGGAGCCCTCTATCTGGTGAGCCCCGTTATCTGGATGTTGCCGCCGTTGGTCTATCGCGTGTTGAACTCCGAGGCAAATCCTGAGGAAGCGTATATCTTGGCCTGCCAACTGGTTTTGCCGGCGGGTATGATGGGGTTGATGGTTGCGGCGATGGCTTCGGCGACGGCAAGTATGGCGACTACCCGGTTGAATGTGTTTTCCGGCGCGATTACGACGGAAGTGTATCAGCGTCTCTTTAACCAAGATGCCTCGGATAGCCGGATGGTCACCGTCGGTAGAATAGTGACGGTGGCACTCGGAATGGTCGTCGTCACCGGGGCGTTGCTAATCCCTCAATACGGTTACACCAGCTTCATCATTGATATTAATACGTTGTTGGCCGGTCCGATGTTGTTGCCCACGCTGTGGGGCATGTTTTCGCGGAAGATCGGGGCCAAATCCGTTTGGTCGACGATTGTCGCGGGAGCGGTCGTGGCTTACTTGATCAAATTCGCTTTAGCTCGCGGAGGATTCCTCACGGAGGTGGAATCACTGCAATCCCTCGTGCAGTGGATCGCGGCTAATTCCCGGATCGTTGATCTCACCGCCGGTATTATTTTTCCGGTCGCCTTGCTGTCGTGCTTGGAATTCTCCAGCAAGAATGAGCACCCCGGATGGCAACGGGTGGCAGAAACCAGTCGGCAATTTCGCGATTTACCTGCAGTCGAATCTTCCAGTTTGCCGGTCAAAATGGTTTCAATTTCTCTTACGATCATCGCGGTGTTGATGGTTGTCCTTGCGGTTCGCGACCGTGAAGAAGCCGTTATTCTGGTTAGTTTGGCGGCGGTTCTCGCTGCGATCGCCGGCGCGCTGTATCTCGCGATGCGACGGAAGGAGAAATCCGTCTGATTAATGCCCTGAAATTATTCCACTTAGCCGGGGTTGTTTTCTGGTTGAGCGGTGCGCTGTTGGCCAGTGTTTCCATCGCCGGGGAACGACCAAACGTCGTGATTATTTTGGCGGATGATCTTGGGATAGGGGACGTTTCGACTTACAATGAAAACTCGGCTTGGCAGACGCCTCATATTGATCGCCTCGCGGCGGGAGGAATGTCATTCGCCGATGCCCATACCGGTTCAGCGCTCTGCACGCCCACGCGCTACGGGATTCTTACGGGGCGGTATAGTTGGCGCTCGAGGCTCAAACGAAATGGCGCGAGTGGAGTGTCATTGCCATTTATCCCAAGCGATCGAACCACCATTGCCGACGTTTTCAAGCAAGCCGGTTATCAAACGGGTATCGTGGGTAAATGGCATCTCGGTTGGAATTGGGCGTTGAATCCGAATGTGAATCAAGAGGATGAATTGGGGAAATTCACGGGCATCGATTATTCTCAGCCAATCCAAAACGGTCCCGCGGCACTCGGATTTGACTATAGCTACTGCATGGCGGCGTCGCTATCGTCGCCTCCTTTCGTTTACGTCGAAAACAACCAACCGACTTCGATTCCTCAAACAACTTCGGTCAATTATGATGAGAAAGCGTTTTGGCGGAAGGGACCGATCGGAGCGGACTTCAATCATGCCGGTGCGCTGGGGCACTTTACCCAGAAATCAGTCGACTACATCAAGTTTCAGGCCGGTGAGGACGCCCCGTTTTTTCTCTACGTGGCCTTCACCGCGCCGCACGCTCCAATTATTCCGACGACGGAGTTTATCGGAAAAAGCAATGCGAGTGCCTACGGGGATTTCGTCATCCAGGTTGATCATTCCGTCGGGCAGATCATGGCGGCCATTGCAGCTGATCCTCGACTTAAGAACACGCTCGTGTTCTTCACCAGCGACAATGGTCAGTCACCTCGGGCGGACTTCCGCGATGAGGAGTTGCCACTGGCAGGGCACAACGGAAGCTACATCTATCGCGGGAAGAAGTTTGATATTTACGAAGGCGGACACCGCGTGCCGTTTATCGCGGCTTGGCCGGGACGAATCGCGGCGGGATCAAAGAGTGCCGAGACGATCTGCACGGTGGATTTTATGGCCACGGCGGCTGATATACTCGGGGCGGCTTTAGCGGATGATGAGGCGGAGGATAGTGTCAGTTTTCTCCCGGCCTTAAAGAGCGATCGCACCACAGGTCCATTACGTGAAGCCACTGTGCATCACTCCAGCGAGGGACGATTTGCGATTCGAAAAGGGGACTGGAAACTTGTTTTATGGCCGGGATCCGGCGGTTGGACTTATCCGGCAACCGAAGAAGATATGCAGGCACTGCCGGCGTTTCAGCTTTTCAATCTCAAGCAAGACATTGCCGAAACCACCAATGTGTTGTCACAGCACCCGCAGAAAGTCTTCGAGCTAAAGAGTCTTTTAACGAAATATATCAAAGAGGGTCGGAGCACTCCCGGAGCTAGCCAATCCAACGATGGCGATGCGCGCTGGCCCGAGTTGGAGTGGATGGAGTAGCCCCGGTCTTTGGTTCGGTTCAGAGCCGGCTCAATTAGTCCTGCGGTTCCTTGCAGGTAGTCGCGTTACCGCGGGCGGAGTTTGATGGTGAATCCGCCCTTTGCGACAAGGTGGGAAGGTTGTCGATAGCATCGATGCATCAATCGTGATGCATGAGTGACCTTGAGCGGTGATTCTTTTGAAGTCGGCCTCTGGATTGCAGCCCACGAGATTAACGCTTTCGGCGGTGCGGTCTTTCGCAATGATCCTCACCTGATCGTTACCGTTCGAGAGGAACGAGTCGTTGGGTGTCTGATTGCGAGACTCACCACCGTTGAGTCCGCGGAGAGACCAATCGTGGCCACTGCGACGGGCAAAAGCGTTGAGAATGCCAATGGCGTTGCCGTGGCGGAGGACGGTTTCGTTCTAGACGCCGGGTAGACTACGCACGAGGGGGAGCGGTTGGTTAAGGTTTGGATCCGTTCATCATCATGGCGGGATGCCCGGCGTGAACCTAAAGAGGCGAGAACAAGGCGACCCGCGTGACGGGGAGCACTTCAGAGGGAGGTGGGGGGAGAGGGTCTTGCTTCATCTTGTTCACTTCAATAGCCCGAATCCCTTCGCGCGCCATGTCGTCCGGATAGATGCATTATCCGCCGCTAGCGGTGTGGTAGCCCAAAAAGTTGATACAATAGTCAGCGTTCAGTAGCAAATCGAAGCACGACGAGCTTAAAGTCGATTAAGGATTCGGTGGCCGCGCTCATGAAATCGATCTTGAGCCCAGCTCCGTCGCCGCGGCGGCAATGCGATCGAACTGGCTTCCCGTCGGTAGACCGTCGACGGCGGGATCGTCGATATTATTGGAGCCAGCCCGCGTGCGGGAGGCGGTAAAGCCAGAGGCGATAAACTAGTTTATGAGCGTTTTGATCGTGAGCGAAGACACAAACCTGGGATGGAGAGCAGCATAAGAATGCCAGCGCAAATTAAGAGCAGGCTGCGATCTTCGTGATTGAAGGCTCCGAGTAAGCCCATGCCGGACCCGCAAGTAATCAGGCACCAGCTCACGAGCCGGGCCGGTTGGTGCACGTCGGCGGTAACGGGAATGACCGCCGTCTCGGCGGCTAGTCGGATGTTGGTTTCTTGCAGCAAAGCAAAGGCCGTTGCTCCGGCCGCAATGGTGTTCCTCTTCCATTCGGCCAACGCCATTACGCTCATGGGTAAGATAACGCCAATGAGGATTTCAACGTCACGCGGGTTGGCGTGGGCGTAGTCGGCCACGACCGAGAAAACAGGCAGAGTGGAAAGGGTTGATTCCGGGGTGAGACCAAATTTCAGGAGCGCGCCGGTCATGAAACTAAGGCCGGTCGCAATGCCAAGGTCGATCGTCGTCACGCGACGACTGAAGAGTGCCCAGATGACGGGTAGGAGTAGCGGCCCGACGAGTAAGCTGGTCATCCCCAGCACTATTTTCTCGGCTCCACCCATGACCGGAACCGCCACGGCAAGAACGGTGGTGAAAGCCCCTAATACGAGTGTCATGTAGCGACCAATACGCACAAGTTGACGCTCATCGGGAGAAACTCGCAGCAGTGGTTTGATAATGTCGTTGGTGAGCACGCCAGCAAAGACGTTGAGTTGGCTACTTACCATGCTCGCCGTCGCGGAGAACATGGCCGCGACCATCATTCCAAGCATGCCGGCAGGGAGGACAGCCCACGCGGCGAGGATGTAGGCTTGTTCCGGGTTCGCGTCGGGGTTGACCGTGCGATAGACCAAAGGTGGCAGCATCCAGAACAACGGGCTCACCAAGTAGAGCGCACCGAAGAGAAAGGCGCTTTTTTTTGCATCGCGCGGGGTCGGTACGCAGAGGAAGCGTTGCACAAAGGCCCACTCGGCCCCGACCATGAAAAAGTGAATGGCAGCCCAACCCGCGAGGAACAGCAGGGTGAACTCACTGTTGACCAAAGCAAAGTTCTCCGCCGGCAGTTTCTCCAAAAAACCACTTATTCCGCCGGCGTCCTGAAAGGTCAGGGGGATAACAAAACCGATCGCGATATAGAGCACGACAAACTGGATGACATCGGTCATCAGCACGGCCCACAGGCCTCCGCTCACGGTATAAATGATGACGATCGCGGAGAAGATGATGATCGCCCAAGTGAGGGAGAGATTGCCGGTCGCTGCATCGCGGAGGAATATGCCTTCGGGAAGGGGAATGAGAGCGCACAAAACAATGGCGAGCGAGTAGAGTGCGACTCCGGTCCCAACGAGGCGATAGACCATCATCACCCACGTGTAAAAATGCACCGCACCGGGACCAAATCGCACCCGAATGAATTCCGCGGGAGTCTTAATTCCTGATTTTTTCCAGCGGCCGGCGACGAGCCACCCCACGAATAAAGCGGCGACGCCATAGCACATGTTGATGCTGACGGCGACGAAGCCATATTTGAAGGCGATGCTGCCCCAGACGACAAAAGTGCCGGCGGAGAACATGGTCATGAATCCACTGAGTCCGGATACCCACCAAGGAGATTGGCCGCCGGCGGCGAAAAGATCTCCGGAATTCTTGACCTTCCCACCGTAAAGTCCGCCGACCACGAACAGCCCGATTACATAAGCGATGATAACAAGAAAGTCGGCGGTAATCAAAATGGGGTAATGGGTAGTAAGGGGGACTCAGATCGGCTTACGCGATGGCCGTGGGTAGTTCTACAAGGGTAGACTTATTCGTAAAATAATCGCGGATCAAATTTTTACAAAGATTATGTGGGGAGCGGCGATGCCTGATATGCCGACTCAATGCGATGAACTCCCAGCGAATGAATGCCGAGGTAATGACATTGGTTCAGTTTTTTTCCCAAGCGGTAAGATGGAGCTCTGCGCCGGGGTAACTTGCAAGCAACGCCGCCATTTTGGATGGGGTGAGGATGAGGGCAAGGGTGGCGAGTCCGTCAGCCAGTGCGCAGGAGTCGGCGATCACCGTCGCCGCGGCGGAGTGGGCTGCTACTGGATAGCCGGTGCGAGGATCGATGATGTGACTGTAAAGTTGCCCCTCTTGCTCAAATCCGCGGTGAGTGTGGCCACTGGTGGCGATCGCGCGGTCGCGGAGGGCGAATATCTGAGGCGGGGTATGGGCCGCCCTCTCCCGAGTGGCTGTCGCCACAGCAATTTTCCACGGTTGTTGGGTTTCATTCCGTCCCCGGGCGAAGATCTCACCGCCGATATTTATCACGAAGTTTTGGATGCCTTTTTCATCGAGAAAATGCGCGACCAGATCCACGGCGTAACCCTTGGCGACGGCTGAACAATTGAGCTCCACATTTGGGGCGAGTTTGGTGAGCAGACGGGAACCGGGATCAAATTCAAGAAGCCGATAGCCGACGTCGTCCAAGGTGGCGTTAACGGCGGCCGGCGGAGGCACGGTTTCGGACCGGTTCGGCCCGAAGCCCCAGAGATCGATCAACGGGGATGCGGTGAGGTCGAGGGCACCATCTGATCGCTTCGCCAGTTCGAGGGAAAGTGTGATCACATGGAAAGCATGGTCGGGAATCGGGAATGGCTCATGGGCCGGAAGCGCATTGAAGCGGTTGACCCAGCTATCGGGTCGCCAGTTGGAAAGTTGGTTTTCGAAATCGTCCAAATAGGCTTCGAGATCGTCTTGGAGGGATAAGTCGAGCTGGGCGCTGTTCACAAGCTGCACGGAGTAAAACGTGCCCATGGTATTGCCCTTGAGATAGCTCGTGCGCGGCTCCGGGCGGCAGGAAGCGACAATCGAAGATAGCCCAACTAACACGAGCGCCGTCGGGAGCTGAATTCTACGGTCGTTTGACTCGAACCAGAATTTTTTCAATGAGGTCACGGGCGGTGGTGATTTGACTGGAATCGAAGTAGACTCCGCCGCTGGGTTGGTGGCTCCCTCCGCCGTGCCCGACGTAGTCCATAATGTAATACGACTTGGAGGCATCGGGTTCGATGTAGGCACTGAACTGCACCGAGGGCTGGCCGATACCGGGAAAGGTGTAACCGTCAGACTCCGGGGATTGATCGGAGTGAAAGAAGTCGTTGGGATCGCCGGGCACATTGATTTCGATGCAGACGTAGAAGCCGTTAGCGTCGGCTTGAAGGTAGTTCTCGACCGAGAAACTATGTTCGGGAGTGGCCGAGGAGTAACTGTCGATATTGCCATTGGGTTCGACGCCGCTGGCGAGAGTGAACTGGTGGCGCCAGATCGGAAGAAGGTCGACGCGACGGCGTTCTTCACCGGCCCATTTGAATGACTCCGAATAGGCACTTTCCGCGGAGACGAAAAATGTCTCGATCAAGGCCCCGGTGGAGGATTCCGCCCAGATCGCGATTTGAGGACGTGCATCGGAAAATGAAGTGGGGAAACGGGCACCGGAATCGAATTGAGGCCCCCATTCAACTTCGACCAAGATGGAGGCTTCTTCGGGGGCCTGGCGTTTAAGTTGGAAAGACTTGTCTTCGAGTTGACGCACGGCCGTGCCGGTCTCGGGACGGAAGATGATTGCCCGGCTTTTGGCCTCGTAGCTGAAACCAAGTAATTGAGGAACCGGCCACAAATCGAGGAGGCAGGCGGTTAGCGCATAGACGCAGGTTAGGACTGGAAGTAGAATTAACGGAAGCGCGCGGGGACGGGAGGAGGTCGGCTCCTTTGGGCCGCGCAACATTTTGCGGAAATAGTCGAGGCGCGAGGCCAAGTGCAGTCCGACCAGGATCAGAACCAAAGAGCCGAAGACGATGTGGATTCGCGTCGTCGCTAGACTGAAAGCTTGGAAGAAGCGCAGGAGTCCACTGGCCACGAGGGCAGTGAATGCAAAGAGAAGCGTGAAATTGACGTAGTGCCTCATAGGCCGGAGCGAAAAACGGGCCGAAAGCGAATGCGATCAGATGAGGTGCCTCGAACCGTTAACTTGGGTAGCCACAGAGGGCGCGTAGTGCGGTGATATGATGCGCTGAGATATCGGCTGGGTCGGCGTTGTGATCGCGGCAGAGCGCGGCGGCAAACCCCGTGGCGACGCCCATTTGTCCACAGGTGTTCATCACGCGAGGCCCGCCAAGACCGATGTGCGTGCAACTGAAGCAGCGACCGGCCATCTGAAGATTGGCAACGTTGCGGGAGTAGAGCGAACGGTAGGGAATGTAGTAAAATCCGTTCTTCGGTTTGAGGAAAAGCGCCTCGGACAGAAAGTCTTCCGGGCGACCACGCAGGGCTTCCTGGTAGTGGACATCGATGGAGCGTTTCTCGGTGACGACGGTATCGGGAAACTCGATTGAATCGCGGGCATCTACGCCGGTGAAAATGTGTGGCCCCATGAGTCGGCGCGACTCACGTTTCCCAGCGACAAAAGCGACCCATTCCAACTCGAGGTTGGCGTGTTGGGGGCGGCGAATGGTGTTGGCGTAGGTGCCGTAGATCGCGCGGAACATGTGATCGCGAATGCTCTCGGCATCTTCGATTTGATGCAGGTCGTCTTTGGAAAATTCCCACTGCCACTCTCCTTTGGGCGTGACGTGATTTTTGGCGACAGGTTTAGCCCACGGCACGGCGGGGAAACTCACCCGACGATTGGTCTCTTTGGTATACCAGAGCACGCTTGACCCCATGACGCGATTATCCGGCTTTTCAGGGGACCAAATCTCACCGTGAAGGTCCCAGCCTTCGTCGAATTCGTTTTTCGATTCGCGGCCATAGCGATATTCCGCGCCCGCCATTTCACCGAGCCAACCGTCGCCGGTGCAGTCGATAAACTGAGGGGCAGAAAACTTCCGCATGTTCCCGTTGGCCGCTTCGTGGACCTGAATGGAACGGATACGATTGCCATCAATCTCGGCGGAAACGAGGCAGTGGTTGAGAAAGATGTCCACGTTTGTGGCTGCGGACATATTGCGCATGCGCTTTTGATCCGCGTCGATCGCCTCGGCATCTCCATTGGGATAGTGCGGGGTATCGATCTGCTGGAGGATCTCTTCCGCTCGTCCGTGAATGCCCTCGGTGTGCACGCGGATCTCGCCGCTGGCGTTGCCCCCTAGGACGGGGCGGTTTTGGATGAGAGCCGTCTTCACGCCGCGCGCATTCGCCGCGAGGGCGGCCGCGCAACCTGATATGCCGCCGCCGACGATGACCAGATCGTAGGAGCCTTCGTCGATGACTTCGGAAGAGAGGCCTACTTTTCGACGACGCCAGCCGGGTAACGTATCGCGATCGATCGGTGGGACGTCGTTGGCATCTAAACTGAAGTAGACTGCCGAGCAGCGGCCCTCGAACCCGGTCAAATCCTGGAGCGAGATGGTGGAGTGAAGATGATCCTCTTCACTGACGTCCACCGTTCCGCCGGACTGCCAGGTCCAGTCTGGTTGGGTGCCAAACGTCGGATCGAGGGTAGTGTGGTTGAGTTTGACTCGAAATTGGCCGGGGGAGTCCCAGTCGCCGGGGCACCAATCCTTGGTCAACACCCAAGAATGGTAACGGCCGGCGGTCGGAAATTCGATACTGGCAACGGCGTTTTTAACCGGCTGACCCAGCCCGTGGGCGAGCAGATAGCTGAAACCAAGGTAGTTTTCGAATTGGGTGTCTAATTTCCAGCCGCCCAGTCGACCGAAGTGAGCGGTTTCGACAAAGACGGACTTCCGGTCGAGAGATCTGGCGATTTGTCCTAATAAAGGGTGGGCGGCAAAGACGGAGGCTGAAGCGAGACCAAGTTTACGGATGAATTCGCGGCGGGGGAGGTTCATGCGGAAAGGGGGGCGGATACAGGGGCGACGAGACGGAATTCAGTTTGAAAACGACATCGGAGCTTAGGCAATCGGGGAGCAGGGCAATCGTTGACCAAATTCTCCTGTAAACGGTGAGTTTAGGTTTTTAGCCGGGGGCAGCTCTACGGAACCTGGAACGTTTCCAGCGCGAGACTCGGTGGATCCCGTTCCAGCATTTCCGTCAGCGAGTAACCATTTGACTGGGGATTGGGGGGAATGAATTTGAGCCCGGTAACTGGGGTTGAGACCTCGGCGATGCGCTGATCGAGAAGGCCGGAGAGTATTGTCCTGACATCGGAGTAGTTGGGATCTCTGGCCAAGTTGACCATTTCGGCGGGATCGTTGAGGCGGTCGTAGAGTTCCAAATTATGCTGAACTTCGTTGGTCCAGCGGGTAAATCGATAGCGGTCAGTGCGGAGGGTATATCCGTTGTTGATTTGCGTGATCGCATGAGCGCGACCGGAAAGCCGCGCGTCATGCAACGAGTCGGCGAAGCTTTGGCCTTGGATGTAAGCCGGGACGTTTGCGACGCCGGCCAGTTCGCTGAGCGTGCGGTAAAAGTCGATCATCTCGACAATTCGCTCGGATTGCTGGCCGCTCGATTTCATACTGGGAGCTGAGATAATGAGAGGCACTTGGTCGGAATTTTCGAACAGGGTTTTCTTTTGGAAATAACCGTGCTCACCCATGTGGTATCCATGATCGGAGCTGAAGAGCACGATGGTGTTCTCCCGTAATCCAAGCTCGTCCAATGCGTGCAGTACGCGACCAACTTGGGCATCCATAAAGGATATGGTCGCGTAGTAGGCGTGAATGGCTTGGCGAATGGTCTCGGACGGCAGGTCGATTTCGCGTTGGCGTAGACGGATCGATTTAGCGGCGGGTTCGGGTAGAGTATCTAAGTAGCCGGCAGGTTCACGTGGCACTTGGATGTCCTTGGGATCGTAGAGCTCAAAATATTTCTTCGGGGCCACAAACGGCGTGTGTGGTTTGTAGAAACCGACGCCGAGAAAGAACGGCTGCTGGGTAGTGGCGAGATGTTGTAATGCCTTGATCGATTCCGTGGCGACTTTGCCATCGGTTTGTTCCTCATCATCGCCATCCGCAGCGAGCCAACTGAGTGACGCGCCAAAACTTCCGGGGGTCACCGAGAAGATTTTGTCTTCTTCGTCTTTATCACGACCTCGGGGGTTGACGCGAACATCCCATGAAAGGGCATCATCATGGCTGTTGGTGCCCACGCCCTTGGGGTTGTCATAATGATACATTTTGCCGACGCGGATCGCGGTGTAGCCGTTCGCGCGAAAATGCTGGGGCATGGTCACCGCATCAGGCACGTGGTCACGGAAAAGTCGGCGAAGTTCGGTCACGCCATTTTGCTCGGGATAAAGCCCGGTCATGAAACTCGATCGGGATTGGCCGCAAACGGGGAAGTTGGTGAAAGCGTTGCGGAAAGTCATCCCCTCGTGCGCGAGTTTATCCAAGTGGGGGGTTTGGACCAATCGATGGCCGTAGGGACCGATGTTGCAGTTCAGATCATCGGCCATGATGAAAAGCACGTTGAACGGGGCTTCGGCGGTCTCAACCGAATGGGCTGGGCTTACCGCATGAAACAATGCGGTCCACGCCAAAACGAGCAGCAGGGCAGGGCGGCGGCACCGTTGATCAGAAAAAGTAAGAGATTTCACGATGATGGATGGAATTTGAAATACGACCGGAGCGGGGCAGTTAAGGCTGAGGCGGAACCGCGGGCGTCACTTCTTTGGCCGGCAGGAAGTAGAGTGGGTCCGATACGGGACCCTGCAGTGCCCGCACGGTGGGCCCGTCTTGCCAGCGACAGGTCATCACGATGGTTCGGGGGTATTCCGGCACGCCAAACTCATTGGATTGCAGCGCGGCGATCAACTGGTCGACCGCGACCTCGGCGACTTTATCGTTGAGATAGGGAATGCCGGCCAATTCCCTTTCTCCATCACCGGCTGAATCGAGGTAGGCGAAACCGAGCTCATCGGGATCGGTTTTTCCGGATGGGCATAGGAATTTAAACCACTCGCCACCACATCCGATGACCGCGTCGGGTTTGTGCTTCTTAAGCCACTTCTCGACCACCGGTGCGCCGGGTTCTTCGACCAAAGGGGAGATCCGATCTCGGACGGGAAGGCGGCGGCTCATATCGATAAAACCAGCACTCACCAGATCACGAGAACGGCTGTTGGCCTCGGGGCGAATGGTGAGGCCGATGCGTTTGTATCCGCGGGCCAAAAGTTGGGCCATCACCAGCCGAACGTTTCGATAGTGATCGATGACCACGCGGTGCATCGGTGGTTCGACCACGGAATAACCAATTGCTTGCGCGGCGAAGCTATCGCAGTCGAATGGAACGGCCCCGGTGATATCACGATGCATGCCAAAGAGGACGCCTCGAATCCCCCGGGCCTTAATGATTTGTTGAAACCGGCCGGAATTTAGTCCGTTTGCGCCCCATTCAAACACTTCGATGCCATAACCTTTCTCGCGGGCCCGACGGCGCACATTGGTGATGGTTTCTTCGAGGTAACGTCTTTCAGTTTGATTGGTCGCGGACTCAGCTTGAACGAGCGCCAGGGTTTCAATTCCGCTACCGAGAGACTGTTTTTTCAGGAGGGTCATTAACTCGGAAACCCGAGCGTTTCGCTGGTAGCCGAGTTCTTTCGCAATCCCTAAAACTCGTTCCCGAGTCTTCAGCGGTATCGAGGTGTCTCCACGCATCGCCATCGATACGGCGCCGAGGGAAAGTCCGGCTTTGTCGGCAATTGATCTAAGGCTTGCGGGGTTTCTTTTTTTAGCCATACCCAAGTATTCAGGCAAACTTGCGTGGAATTGCAATATTTTCTGAACGGTTCAGTTTGTCGGACGATTCCGTAATCTACCGGGCCGCGCGGAATTTCAAATCGATCAGCATGCTGTCGGGGTGACTGAGTTCGACCGCGCGCGATTTAAACTCCGATACTGGAGCGCTTCGAGCAGGTGAGGTGCGGCGATGTGCCGAGGGGTAACCAATGACTCGGGACGATCGGTAACCCGGCCGCGCCGCCAATTGATATCCGCCTCTGCCCGCGCCTCGTCGTCGAGGTCGGCATCGCATTGGTGATGCGCGCGACTGTCTGCGGGGATGCCCTGAAGAACCGAACCGCACTCCTCCTGCGCGGTTTTGAACCATAATAGGATCGAGGATCGCCAAGGGCCTGGTTGCGTGAGTTTTGAGAACCAGAAAGATCCGCCTTTATCCCGTAGTGCAGACCTGAGTTTCGGGAACCCGATCATCTCTGATTTGGTAGGTTTTCGGTTTAGTTGCGGGATGGCAAACGTGGTTGTTGCATGCGCCCCATGGGAACCAAATTTCCGCCTGCGGTGATCAGAGGCATGGAGATTGTGGGGCAGTGCCGATTCCGAAGATCTGATCACGATCATTGATGGCCGGGATAAGATCTGGCAGGAAATCGACAATGCTGACGGCGGAATTTGCAGTTACGTCATAGGCTCGCTTGGGGCTTTGGATGCGGACCCCGATTTTCAAGAGGCACTTTTAGGTTTGTGGCCCAGCGATGAATCAGGGCTGGCCCAACTGCTCGGATTAAGAACCAAGTTAAGGCAAATTTCCGATCTTGGATAGTCGACAGAGAAGAGCGAGATCGTCCTCGTCCGGTCCACCCAAACGATTAGTTTGGATGGGTGAAAATTGGATCAGTGGATTTAGACCGTTCCTATGTTCCTGCCACGACTCGGACATGAAAATGGCGCCTGACTTTGCGCCCTGGTGCGCAAAGAGGGGTGAGGAGAGTGAGTTAATTTGTCACTGAAAACGCACGTATGTGCAACGGTGCCTACCGGCCACTGGAAACGATTTGAGAAACCTTGGCCGTAAGGCGTGAAAGTTTGACGGAGCGGGACGGAAATGGGACGGCGCGAAGCGATGGTCTCGCGCAGCGGGATGGAGCCAACCGCGACACCAGTCGTTTCTCGAGCACCAATGATTACTCGGGGGGAAGTGCGCGCGGCAGTCGGACGTTCACGAATCGCCCTAACTTTGAAAATGATGGGGTTGGCGCCAGGTCATCGAAGAGTACAGATCTTGGGAGGCCGAGGGTTGCGAACACCTTTTTAGATTTGGATGTCTGTAGTAGTTTTAGCAGAGATTCACAGTAGTCGATGACCATGCGCTCGGTAAGTTGTCCCGGCGTGTCGACTGCTGCGGTGTCTACTAGTTGCTGAAGATATCGGGGCAGGACTCGGACCAGAATACGGACATGCTTCAAATCCTGCCGGCCCACTTGCTTAAAATCGTGCGCATTGGCGATTTTCGCCCGAAGCAGCGCGATCGGACCTGGAACCAGCACTTGAGTATTCGATTCACCGAGTTCGAAGAGATAAGCGGGCTTTCGTAGTTCGGCTTCGGAAACGCCATGGACCGATCGTAGCACTTCGACGAGTAGGGCGTTTCCGTCGGGACCCGGGATGGTAATTACGCCGACCTCATTTGAAGGCGGTTTCAGGGAAAAGAACTGAGGCCGAATTTTGGCGACCCGGCCAAGCGCTTCTAGGGTTGCCCGATCTCCCAAGACATCCGCGTCGGCGGACACGAATGGAGCTAGGTCATCGGTGACGTCTCCGAAATACAGTGCCCAAAGATTCACCGCTTGGCCACCGACGAGTAGAACGGGGTTTGGAGTTCGCAGACAAGATGCGAACTCTTCCGGCCGCCGTGAAGGTTGCGACGATTTAAGCATGGGCGGTGGCGAAGTTTAGAATCCGAATCGTTTGCCTCGATTTCGTTAGTGAGTTTTTGGTCTGCACGTCCTTTGGTTTCGTGAGCCCCAGTTCGAGCATGAGTTGATCGTGTTCGCGCTGTGCTCGTTTGAAGCGAGCCACTTGAGCGGCAGAACGAAAGCTCGGTGGGACTGACGGGGCCAGCTGTTCAGCTATGCGACGCATCCGCCGGGCCAGAGCTGGATTGGATGCATGTTGCCGAACCGTCTCGCGCACTGCGTGGCGGATCAGATCCGAAACCGTTGTCTTCTCGGTCCGCGCGATCTCAACCAATGCGTCCAGCACGACGGTGCTTTCGGCCAGGCTCTGGCGACGTTTGGAGTTGGCGAGTTGGTTCGGCATTTCCAGAAAGGTTTAATCAACCTTTTTATTTGGTCAACATTTCGATTCTGTAACGTCCTTTGCTTCCATCCCTAAAAATGAGAGTTTCTATACTCCTTCCTGCACTCGGACGTGAAAATGGTGCCTGAATCTGCGCATTGGTGCGCAAAGAGGGGTGGAGTGACGGAGCTCATTTGTCGATGGAAGCACACCTGTGCGCAACGATGCTTTTCTCGAGCACCATATACTACGCTCATGCCATGGAGCTTCGGCAGGGAGGCCATCCTTTGGGACTTTGGAAAAAGGAGCGGGTAAAAAGAAGCGGAGATGCCCCTCGGAGATTCAAAAGAATCCCGGTCTTCTTAATGATATGACCGGTTCCCTCGCCGACCCAATTGTCACGGCGGTATCCCCTAGACGTTGATAGTATCTGTAGTTTTTGAACTAGATTGGTGGGTGCGATCATCCCGGCCAAGTGGTGCTGATCGGTCAATGCGATCGCTCTTAACCCTCTAACGAGTGAAGCTGTTTCCGACAGATGTTGCCTGAATTGATTGAACTGCGCCTGAAAGCGATGACTGAAGTTTCAAAAATTTACCTCGAAACACCGGGTCTTCTGATCATCTTCGGGCCGGAATGAAACCGGCTGTTACAGTTTATCAGATTGCGGCGCATTTGGGGATATCACCCGCGACGGTTTCAAGTGTGCTGGCCAACCGTCATGTGGAGCGACGCATAGCCACCAAAACAGCCGAAAAGGTGAGGGAAGCGGCTCGTTCTCTCGGATACGTTCCGAACATGGCCGGACGTCGACTGCGATCTCATCGAGCCGCGACACGACAGTTTGATTTGGCGATTATGACGTCATTTGAGGCTCCGTTGCCCCTAGTCGGGCAGTTGCTCCATAAGCTGCAATCAGTCGTAGAACAGCACACCACCAAGGACACCCGGTATGCGGTTTCGATTGAGATGTTTCATGCGGGACAGCTCAGCAGTAACCCCGCTCTTTTGGATGCCAACCGTTATCATGGTGTTATTATCACCAATACGCTCCCGGAGGATGATCAGTTTCTCACCCAAGCCAGTTTACCTTATCCGGTGGTGATAATGGGTAGACGGGTTCCGGGTTATTATTGCGTATTGGAGGCTCCGGGGTTTGTGGGGAAACAATCCGCCGAGATTTTGTATGCCGCGGGGTGTCGAAACATGGCGGTGATGCATGGCAAACTTTTAACTTATACGACGTTTGATCGCGTGGAAGCTTTCAAACAGAAGGCGAAAGAGTTGTGCGGGAAAGTTCCGGCGACCATTTCGTGCGAAGGACTCAACCCTTTCGATGCAGCGGCAGCTTTACAGAAATTCCGATTGCGTCGTAAGTCACTGGATGGAGTTTTTGCGGTGACCGATAGTTTGGCGATGGGGGCCTATCAGAAATTGAAACAAATGGGGAAACAGATCCCGGAAGGTGTGGCCGTGGTGGGGGTGGGGGATAACGAGGTTTCAGAATATTTTGATCCGCCTTTGACCACTGTGGCCGGTGCCAATGATGCGATGGTGGCGGAAGCGGTCCCGCTGCTTTTCAGATTATTGCGGGGGGAGCAGAATCTGGCTCGAGAAGTACTGGTCGTTCCATCAGTTTTCGAGCGAAAATCGACCCAGCGTTGAGAACGTAGTGAGATTAAGATAAGGAGCTAAAGCGGAATTAAGGTTTGATTGTTTAACAAAGAATGTCGAAATCCTGCTTGACTAGCTAAAACTATTTAGCAAACGGTCGTAATCGTGCCACAGCCTATGCCATAGTTGATTCACGTTTTTTAAATCGTTTGATTGCTAAATCGGTTGTGCAAATCGATCAATATTCTCTCTCAACCTGTATGAACTACCCTATGCCCCCCCTCAAACTACTCAGAACCGGTATTAGACCGGTTTTCGCGATGCTTGTATCGCTACCGCTTGTTTACGGACAGACGGCTACTGAAGGCACGGATACTGAAATCATCCAACTCGATCCATTTACGATCACGACCGACTCCGATGCCGGTTACCGCCCCACTCATACCAGTGTGCTCACTCGAACCAATCGTGCGCTGATTGATTTGCCGCAATCGGTTGATATTCTCCCGGCGGAATTCTTGGAGGACACGGGGGCCCGCATGATGGATGAGGCCTTCGTGTATATCGCCAACGCCCAAGTGCGAAACTCTTCAGCGGGAACGGGACCAAACAATATCCTGATCCGGGGTTTCGCCAATAGCACGTCCTTCACCGACGGCATTGATACCGGCACTTACCGTCGAGATCTGTTCGGCTACGAGCGGATGGAGGTCATCAAAGGCCCCGCCTCTGCGGTTCAAGGGCGGGGAACCGATTCGGGTTACATAAATTTTGTGATGAAGAAGCCGATCGTGGGCAAAAATTTCACCGAAACCAGCTTCCAAATGTCGTCTGGAGAAAATTCCAAGAGCGGCATGCGCGCCACCTTTGACCACAATGTGGCTATCAGTGCGGAGAACGGGGTGTATGCCCGCGTGGCCGCTTCATTTGACAATCATGATCACTTTTTCGATTTTGCCGAATTCAAGACGGCGGCATTCTATCCATCCATTCGTTGGGTGGTGAACGAGAAGACGGACATCGCGGTGATTGGCGAGTTTCTAGATATTGAAGCGCCGGCCCGTTCGCCGGGGCACGGCTTCGCTTGGATTCCCGCTGTTTACCGCAAGGTGATTCCCGTCATTGGCGATGCCAGCGATCCGATCACGGCACTGAACCTCCCAGCCAACTTCAACATCGGTGGACCGCAACGTGGAACGGACGATACGGTCATGAATCTATTGACGGTCCTCACTCACAAATTCAGCGATGGCATCCAGTTTCGGCAGGCGTTGAGTATGTTCGAAAGCGCCGAAGACGGTGAATGGTGGGACGCGGAGAGCAATTTCCCGACACCCCATACCAGTATTTCAGCCGCGTTCAAAAATGACCCAGCCACCCAGTACAACCCCGCCGGGGTGTATATTCCCGTGCAGCAGGGAAATCTCCATGGCTCGTCCGATCGCCTCACCCTTCAAGGCGACCTGAATCTCGAATACGGCACGGAGAATATCAACTTCGCCACCTTGGTGGGGTATTCCTACAAGGATCGCACCAACTATCGCAAGGACACCCCCGGCAAGGTTCCGGTGCGTTATTCTTTCATCGACCTGAAAAATCCTGAGAATGCCTGGCTCGGAAGAACGATTGAGCCGGGATCCGTTCGCATTTCCCGGGCTACCGATGACTATTACAACGAGTTTGGGTACTATATCCAGCAAGATGCCAATTTGTTTGGCGATCGACTGTTGCTTTCGGGGGGTTACCGCCGGGATACGGGCGAGGGTTACCAGCGGAACTATCTCACGGGCAGTGACTCCGCCAAGACCAAATCCACGGTCAATTCCTGGCGAATGGCGGCCACCTACAAGGTGAGCGACAATTTCTCGGTCTATAGTATCCTGAGCACGCAGAACAACCCGACCGCCTCGCGCAACGTCTGGAGTGACCTGCCGGCGGGAGACCCTCGGCTGTTGGAGAGGATCAGTGGAGACCCCTCCACGGAGCTGATGGAATTCGGATTTAAGGGCTATCTGTTTGACCAACGGGTGACCTATACGGGCTCATACTTTGACATCACCACAACCGGTAAGTTCGGTAATGACCGGGTGGATACGACATCCCAAGCGCCCGCCACCTTCGGGGACCCGGTGCTTTCGGCCCTCAAGAGTTTCGTCACGGATGGTGATGTGGGGAGTGGCGTCGAGCTTTCACTCTTCGGGAAAATTACTGAAAAGTGGGACATGAATGTGGCTTTTGGAACGCTGGATACGTCGCAACCCATCACCGGCGGATCCCGTCCTATTCGGCACAGTCCGGAATGGAATGCCAGTGTCTTTACGCGATATAGTTTCCGCGACGATGACGGTCGCGGCTTCGGGGTCCGCGGCGGTTTGAGTGCGATCGGTCCGTTTGTGCAACAGGTCGGCGGTGCGTTAAGTCGGGTTGAAATGGATGACAGCCAATGGCGGATGGATCTCGGGGTAGATTATCGCTTCAACCGAAACAACGTCATCGATCTATTGGTGAAGAATGTAACGAGTGAGCCTTATATTGTGACTCGGACCAATCCGCCTCGCGACATCAGACTCACCTACAAGTATAGCTTCTGAGTCAGTTTCTCCCCCGGCTGGAGCGACCGTCGCTCCAGCCGATTTGGGGAATTTCAGGATCAGCCGGCGGCGAGCACGTGCCGTTTTATAGTTCTCCGTTAGTTCCCGCTCTCCGCGTTTTTTCATGTCAAATAGCAGCTGGTTAAGAACTGCAGGATTCAGCGTGATTGCTGGATGGATGTTCGTCGCGCCCACCGTCGCGAACGTGCCCCCCCCGGGTCTTCGTCCTAATATCGTTTTCATTCTGGCGGATGATCTCAGTGACCGTGATCTGGGCGTGTATGGGAACTCCTACCAGCAAACGCCTCACTTGGATCGTCTAGCGGAGCAGGGGTTGAGATTCACTCAGGCCTACGCCCCGGCCCCGATTTGTTCGGCCTCCCGTTCCGCCATTTTGACCGGACGGTCACCCGCCCGATTGCATTTTGAATTTGTCACAAAACTCCCCGATACCGTGGTGGGAAGCGATCATGCTCTCCAGATCCCGTCGTATCCATTGAACCTACCGCTGGAGGAACGCACCTTGGGCGAGGTGATGGGAGACGCCGGGTATCACACGGGGTTTTTAGGCAAGTGGCATGTCAGCGCTCACAATGGTGGCTATCTGAATTGGTCGACCACCCATGGGCCGCTGCAACAGGGGTTCGACGAAGGCGTGCAAGAGTTTGGTAGTCATCCTTATGGAGATGGAGACCGAGATTCCGCGGGATTGGTCCCATTGACCTACGGAGACTACGGCCCCGATGCGCTCACCGAGCGGGCGGTGGAGTTTCTCAATCGACATCAGTCCGAACCGTTCTTCCTTTATTTGTCTCATTATTACGTGCACACGCCGGTGAAGACCCGGGCGGGGTGGTCCGAACAGTCCAATTTAGCTGAGCTGCCTCCGCCAGGTGACGGGGCCCGGGCCACCTATGCCGCGATGGTGGAAAATCTTGATGACTTGGTTGGTCGCGTGCTGAGGGAATTGGATCGTCTGGGATTGGCGGAGAACACCTTGGTGATCTTCACCTCCGACAATGGCGGCCATCCCCGCTATGCGGCCAACAGTCCTCACCGCGGTAGCAAATGGAATCTCTACGAGGGAGGTATTCGGGTTCCCTTCATCGTGCGTTGGCCCGGGCAGGTGCCGGCGAATGCGAGCAGTGATACGCCTATCCTCGGCACCGATTTATTCCCGACATTGGCGGCGTTGGTCGGCGCGGCCCCCCCCTCATCCAGCCGGCTCGATGGAGCCAATCTGCTTCCACTTTGGCAGACCGGTAATCTTCCGCGTCGGCAAGAGCCGTTGGTTTGGCACTTTCCCTTCTATCATCCTGAAACGGGATTCGATCAGGTGCTCCCGGAAATTGGGATTAACGACTTTGCCGTGAGTCGAACCTATCCGCATTCGGCGATTCGCCAGGGCGACTTTAAGTTGCTGCACTTCTACGAGGACGGTCGGAATGAACTCTATGATTTAAAAAATGACCCCGGCGAACAGACCGATTTGAGTGTCTTGAATCCAGAGAAATCCCGGGAGCTTGGCACCGCGCTGAGCGACTACCTGCAACGGGTCAATGCCCGCATTCCAACGAAAAAATCCTGATGAATTTATTACCCGATTTACTTAAACCTTCCGTCCTCGTGTTATCCTCAATGTCTTTCTCCCCTGCCATTTCATCCCTTCCGCTACGTCGATTGCTCTTAGTTTTTTCGCTCAGCCTTTCGAGCATTCCATGCACGGCGAAATCCGCTCCCGGTGAGGATCTTTCTCAGATCCAATATAACAACCCGGGTTTGATCACAGATTTGGGCGTGGGACTTTGGGCATGGCCGTTACCCATGGACTACAACGAAGATGGTTTGATGGATCTGGTGGTGGCGTGCACCGACACTCCTTCCAACGGGGTGTATGTATTTCTAAATACGGGCCGGTTTGATCCCGTGACTGAGCTGCCGCTGTTTAGCTCTGGGGAAAACATCGGACCGGCGGGTAAAAGCACTTCTCCCCAAGTGTCCTACATTGATGGACAGCCCAGGGTAACAACCAAGGGGAACTACTTCCCCGATTTCAAACGAACTGGTCTGAGTAATCCCGTTGAGTTGGGTGATCCCGAAGCGATCCACGTTGGGGAAGGTCGCATCCGGGCTAATCAGTGGAAGTTTCTCGATTTTGACGGTGACGGAAATCTCGATCTGGCCGTGGGCATTGGTTATTGGGGTGACTACGGTTGGGATGATGCTTGGGACGCTGCTGGACATTGGAAGAACGGGCCTTTGCGGGGGTTTGTATATCTGCTTAGAAATGAAGGCACCACCGCTGAGCCGAACTACGGGAAACCGTCTCAGCTGCTCACCACCACCGGTGACCCGGTTGATGTCTTTGGGATGCCGTCGCCCAGTTTCGAAGACTTCGACCGCGACGGTGATCTGGATCTGCTGTGCGGCGAATTTATTGATGGCTTCACCTATTTTGAAAATGTGGGGGATCGCAAAACCCCGCGTTATGCTCCCGGGAAAAAGCTGATGAACAACGGGGTGCCGCTGGTGATGCAGCTCTGTATGATCACTCCGGTGGCGGTCGATTTTAATGGAGACGACGTGTTGGATCTCGTGGTGGGAGATGAAGATGGCCGAGTTGCGTTTTTGGAAGGCACCGGCGCCTTGATTGACAATGTTCCTCAATTCTTGACACCGCGGTATTTCCGCCAGGAAGCCGCGGCAGTGAAATTTGGCGCATTGTCGGCTCCGGTGAGTGTGGATTGGGATGGGGATGGTCGGGAGGATTTGGTGGTGGGTGATACCGCTGGACATATCGGGTTTATCAAAAACCTGGGAGGGGATACTCCGCGGTGGGCGGCTCCCGTTTATATGGCAGCGGGCGACGCGGTATTACGGGAACAAGCAGGCTACAACGGATCCATTCAAGGCCCGGCGGAAGCCAAGTGGGGTTACACCAATCCAAGCGTGGGGGACTGGGATGGGGACGGTCTGCTGGACGTGGTGACCAACGGCATATGGGGCAAGATTCTGCTCTATCGCAATATTGGCACGGCGACGGAGCCGCGATTGGCCGAGGCTGAACCGCTTGCGGTGGAGTGGGCGGGGGAGACACCGAAGCCGAGTTGGGTTTGGTGGGAACCCGTGGGCCGGGAATTGGTCACCCAGTGGCGGACGACCCCTAGGCTCATTGATTGGAATGCAGATGGGATGCTCGATCTGGTGATGCTCGATCAAGAAGGGTATCTCTCGTTTTTTGAACGGCAGAGGACGGCTGCCGGAGACTGGGTGTTGTTGCCGCCGGAGCGCGTTTTTTGGGGAGTCGGCGTGTCCAACTATGACGGGAAGGGAGCTCCCTTGAATGAGGAGTCCGGTCTGTTGCGATTAAACGGCAATGCGGCCGGCGGCAGTGGTCGCCGCACCTTCACCTTCCACGACTATGATGGCGACGGTGAACTCGACCTGCTGGTCAACAGCGACACCAACATAAACGTATTGCGTGGCCTCGGGAAAGACGCCGAAGGGCGCTGGCAATTCCAAGATAGCGGATCTGTCAGTTCAAAACGACTCGCGGCCCATTCCACTACTCCAACGGTCGCGAAATGGGGCGACCGCTCCGTGTTGATAGTCGGCGCGGAGGATGGCCACTTTTACTCTTTGCCCCTGCAACCATGATCACCTCCGACGGCTCTCTAACGAAATCTCTCCCGCAAACCTCGGCGCCACAGCGCGGCGTATTCGCTGCCCTGTGGCTGCCGACGGATCACGATGGCAATCTAGAACGGGATCAACTCGCCCAAAATTTAGACTTTTTGAAACGCCATCAGGTCACGGGAGTTCTGGCGTTGGGCAGCACCGGCGAGTTCCCGCAGTTCGATTTGGAGCAACGCATACGTGCGCTGGCCGCGGTCGCGGAACTGGCGGCCCCGTTGCAGGTGATTGCGAATGTCAGCGATATTCGTCCTAAAGCGGTCGCTGCGTTGGGTCGGTTTGCGCGTGAACTTGGCTTGTCGGCCATCGCCGTAATGCCACCGGGATTTTTCCCGTCACGACAGGAAGACGCGCTGGCCCACTTCCGTCATGCGGCGGAGTCCTCTCAACTGCCGACTTTCCTTTATAATTTCCCCGAACTCACCGGCACGCGGATCGACTTGGAAACCGTGGCGGCTTTTGCGGATGAGGGTGCTATGGCTGGGATCAAACAAAGCGGGGGAGAGTTTGGATATCACAAGGAGCTCATCGCCCTCGGAAAGGAAAAGAATTTCTCCGTATTTTCAGGCTCCGACACCCGACTTCCGGAAGTGTTCGCTCTGGGCGCCGATGGTTGTATCGGCGGATTAGTCAACCTGGCACCCGACCTGATGGTTCACTTGTTTCAGGTTTTACGGGAGGGGAAGGCAGGCGATGTCTCGCCGGCCTTTGAGCAACTGCAGGAAATTGGAGCGATTATCGATCAGCTGACTTTTCCTCTTAACGTGGCGGCTGGCCTTGAAGCCCGAGGCCTCAATCCCGGAGTTCCCAAAGCGATCGTTTCGGCGAGTTCGATGGGGATTTATAGGAAAATCGTCCACGATTTGCGTGAAAAAATGGTGGCATGGGGGCTGGCGCTCGCCGACGCTTAGACGGCTTGATCTCAGCTACCTCGAATGCTCTGAACCCCTTGTTATATGCCTGAAAGTCATTTCACCAGTCTCGACCTTTTTGTTCTCATTGGATACTTTATCGTCACCTTGGCGGTGGGGGTCTCGTTCTGGCGGAAGAGCCGAACGGTGGAGGGATTTACGGTCGCCAGCGGCAGTCTGCCCGGGTGGGTGACGGGACTTTCCATTCTGGGCACCTACGTCAGTAGTATTAGCTTTCTGGCTTTGCCCGGCAAGGCGTATGCCGGCAACTGGAATGCCTTTGTATTTAGTCTTTCAATACCATTGGCGGCCTGGGTCGGGGTGAAGTGGTTTTTACCTTTCTATCGTAACAGCGGTACGGTCTCGGCGTATTCGCATCTCGAAGCTCGTTTTGGAAAATGGGCACGGATTTATGCTAGTGCCTGTTACCTGCTTACTCAGATTGCACGCATTGGCGTGGTGACCTATCTGACCGCTCTGCCCATGCACCTGCTGCTGGGCTGGGACATCCGTTTGATCATTCTGATCACTGGTGTCGCGACGACACTCTACACCTTTGTCGGCGGTATTGTCGGCGTGATCTGGACCGATGCGATTCAGACCATCGTGCTTATGCTGGGGGCCGTGATCTGTGCGGGCCTAATGATCTTTGGTTTGCCGGAGGGGCCGGGTCAGGTGTTCACCATCGCGGCCGAGCACGACAAATTTAGTCTGGGTAGTTTCGGGACCAGTCTGGCAGCGCCCACTTTTTGGGTGGTGCTGATTTATGGCGTGGTAATGAACCTCCAGAATTTCGGCGTCGATCAGAATTACGTTCAACGTTATCACGCTTCAAAAAGCGATGCGGAGGCCCGCAAGAGCGTGTGGATCGGCAGCCTCCTCTACGTGCCCTTGTCCGCGCTGTTTTTCTTTATCGGTACGGCGTTATTTGCCTACTACACCGCCAATCCAGCAGCGTTGCCGGAGGCTTATCAGGATGCGTCGCGCAGCGATTCGGTGTTTCCTTGGTTTATTATTTCCGTGCTACCTTCCGGTCTGACGGGACTGTTGGTGGCATCGATATTCGCGGCGGCCATGAGCACGATTTCGAGTAGTCTGAACTCCACGGCGACCATTGTCCTCAACGACTATTACCTTCGGTTCAGGCGACCGAATGCGGCCGAGTCCTCAAAAATGCGGGTGCTGCAGGTGGCCACGTTGGCCGCTGGGGTGCTTGGCACTACCATTGCCATTGCGATGATCAATGTGCGCAGTGCGCTGGATACTTGGTGGACACTGGCGGGGATTTTTGGCGGCGGCATGTTAGGATTGTTCCTCCTGGGATTTCTGTCGCGGACCGCGGGGAAAGCTTCGGCTCTCATTGCCGTGGCGGTGGGCGTATTACTTATTATGTGGTTGAGTCTCTCCCCCGGTTGGGAAGGTGCTTTGGCGCCCTACGCCAGTCCGTTTCACGGCTTCCTCACTAACGTGTTCGGCACGGCGGCGCTGTTGCTTACCGGCTTGCTGGTGACCAACTTTTTGTCTCGTCGCTCGGCGGGAGTTTCCGAGTGAAGTTATTCTCTTCACTCTTCGCGGCTCGTCGTTGGTTCTTCGCGGGTTGCCTCTTGGTGGTTGGTGGCGCGAAGGCCGCCCCGCCGGTGGTAAGCGCGGGCTTCATCTACGAACAGGCACCGTTTCCCCAGTGCCACGCGTCCACCATCGTGGAGACTACGCGGGGTTCGTTGCTGGCGGCATTCTTCGGCGGCACGCGTGAAAGACATCCTGATGTTGGCATCTGGTTGTCTCGACGCGAAGCGACTGGCTGGTCCGCGCCGGTCGAGGTGGCCGACGGTGTCCAATTTTCCAAGATTGATGGAGCAGTTGTGCGTCACCCGACGTGGAACCCCGTCCTGTTTCAACCACGCGAGGGTCCGTTGATGTTGTTCTACAAAGTGGGCCCCAATCCCCGCAGTTGGTGGGGCATGCTTACGACGTCAACTGATGATGGCCGCACTTGGTCCCCGCCGCAAAGGTTGCCCGAGGGCGTGTTCGGCCCAATCAAGAACAAGCCGATGCAACTGGCCGACGGCACCATTCTCTGTCCTACGAGCACGGAGAGCGAGGAGACGGGATGGACGGTCCATTTCGAGCTTACCCGCGACTTGGGCCGCACCTGGACTGTCGGCGGGCCGATCAACACGCAGGATGAATTTAACGCTATCCAGCCCAGCCTGCTGGTGCATCAAGATCATCGTTTGCAGGTGCTTTGTCGTAGTCAGGAAAGCGTGATTACGACCAGTTGGTCCGAGGATCAGGGCCGCACGTGGAGTCCGATGTCGGCCACCGAGTTGCCGAACCCCAATTCTGGCACCGATGCGGTGACGTTGCTCGATGGCCGTCAGCTGGTGGTTTATAATCCAACCAATACTCTGGCCGGCGAATGGGGTGGTCCGCGTTCACCGCTCAGTGTCGCTATTTCAGCTGATGGGGTAAACTGGCGCGATGTGGCTGAGTTAGAAAGCGACGATGCCAAACACGGCTACTCTTATCCGGCCGTAATTCAGACTCGTGATGGTCTCGTTCACATCACCTACACTTGGCGACGGGAGCGGATAGGGCACGTGGTGCTCGATCCTGCGCAGTTCAATGAATCGCTCTAGATTTACCGCCATGACCCCCTCACTCCGAGATCGTATATTTCCGTTGATGATTGGTTTTTCGGGCAGTTTGGCTGATCAGGTAACCGGTGGGGTAATCCAGTTCTTTGGGTTCCGTCGTCAGAGATCTGAAGTCCAGCAGCATCATCGTGAATTACCATAAAATCATCCTTTTCATGCTCGTCACGACTGCAGCATCTGCCACGGCCTCCGCGGGACATCAGATCACGAAATCCGCCGAAGGTCATGTGTTAACCAACATCAACGTCTGGTCTCCGGACGGAGAATGGATTGTTTACGATACGCGGGAGGGAGATCAATTCAACGGCTCCCGCATTGAGCGGATCAATGTTGGCACCGGGGAAGTGGAGACGCTTTACACGTCTCGCCGCGGCGCGCATTGCGGGGTGGTGACGCACAGCCCGGTTGATAGTCGGATGGTCTTCATCCACGGTCCCGAGAATCCCTCGGCCGACTGGTCCTACAGTTCTACTCGTCGCCGCGGCGCAGTGGTTGTCAGCGATCAGCCCGGGGAGGCGCGCCCTTTGGATGCGATGATGTATGCTCCGCCGTTCGAACCGGGAGCGTTGCGAGGGGGCTCACATGTGCATGTCTTTAGTCCCGATGGAACGTGGGTCAGTTTTACCTACGAGGACGACGTGCTGGCGCAGCTTGATGCGGCGGATGAGGCACCATCCCATGAGCCGAATCAGCGTAATGTCGGCATCTCGGTTCCGGCCGGCCCCGTGCTCGTGCCGCGCTCCCACGAACGCAATCACGATGGAGATTGGTTTTCGGTCGTGGTGACCCAAACGGTAGCCACTCCCCGTCCGGGTTCGGACGACATCAGCAAAGCCTTCGAAGAAGGTTGGGTAGGTAACGACGGTTATCTGCGTGCCGATGGAACGCAGCAAAAGCGGGCGTTGGCTTTCCAAGGGTTGGTCACGGCCGTGAGTGGGGAGATCCACAGCGAAGTATTCATCGCCGATTTACCGGATAGTCTCACGCAGGCTGGAAGTAAACCCTTGCAAGGCACCTCCACGACGCGGCCGGCTCCTCCCGAGGGGGTGAATCAACGCCGCCTGACCTTCACGGATGCTCGGCTGTTTCCCGGGGTTGCCGCTGCGCCCCGCCACTGGTTGCGGGTGTCTCCGGATGGAGAGGCGATCGCGTTTCTCATGAAGGATGATACCGCGGTGGTTCAACTTTGGACGGTATCACCTCGGGGCGGGCCCCCTCGCCAAATCACTCACAATGACCACGGGATTACCTCCGCCATGACTTGGAGTCCGACCGGCGATCAAATTGCTCACGTGATGGATGGCAGTGTGTGCGAAACGGATATGAATTCGGGGCACACCACCCGTTTGACGCCGAGCGTGGGCGGAAACGATGGGCCGATGGACCAAGCCTGCGTCTATTCCCCTGATGGGCGGCAGATTGCGTACACTCAGATGGTGGGTGGTTATCAGCAGATTTTTGTGGTGAAGACGGAGGTCTGAGCTGATGAAACGAAAGTCATTCTAATTGGGAATCGGCAGTGCGCGGGCCGATATCTTTGATGCCGAAGGCCGCACCATTGCGACCGCCAGTCATGATATTACGCGGTGGGAACCGGAACCTAATCACGTTGAACAGTCGTCAGATAATATTTGGCGAGCTTGCGCCAAGGCCGTGCGAGTGGCGAGACCGGAAGCAAAAATCAAGCCGGTCCAGATTGCTGGGATTGGTTTTGACGCGACCTGTTCATTGGTGGTGTTGGCTGCCAAGGGGTGAAGTCATCGTGCATTTTAATTAAGCGGATGAATGCGCCGGTTTAAATGGATTGTTCATCAACCGCATTCATCCGGGGGCTAGGGACAACCGGTCGACCACGAAACAACCTTACACGATCATCAGTGGGGCGATAAAAACGCGTCAGGCACCGTGGATGATGACGTTTGGGTGAGGCTGATCTCGGGAGCGGCTCCCCGGGGTATCACATCGGGTTGGGCGGGTTCCGATTCCCACCGCCGGCGCCCCTGAACTTTCGACTCGGCGACGGATCGTTTCGGGGAATCGCCAAACCGGGAGAGATCGTTTGGTCCCGCGTGTTCGTGGCGGATGGAAAACTAAAAATGGATATCGGACGAGCGAGGGCGGTGGAACTACCGGCTATGGAAACCAAACGCCGGCGGCCGTGTCTTCGAGGTGCCCATTTTGAGAGAGGGTTTATAACGTCTAACCATGGCTAAGAGACGCATTGTGGCGAAAAGTTCCGATTATGGATCTCAACCTTCCCCGTTACATTGAGGAAGGATGCGGGCTAAGCACTGATGAATAATGGCGCATACCCACTGCAACGGACCTTAGAGACCGTTGCCAACTGGCGTGCGGTGTTAGGGCCCACGGGGGTGTGGTAAACGAATCCTTTCTTGAGCTTCAGCGGGTCCTACAATCGTCATCCCGGGGTGTGCCGCCTCATGCAATCTGCGGATCTTCTGCTCGGCCGTGGATCTCTCGTTTATCATGTTCTGCGTTCTTCGTATTTTTTCAGATACTCGGGCGTGAAAATGATGCCTGAATCTGCTCACTGGTGCGCAAGGTAGGATGGATCGAGTGAGCTGATATGCTTATGAAAGCGCACGGGGGGCGACCCACGGCAAAGAACCTTAAAAGCCTTTGCCGTATTCGAGTCCTTTCCTGAGCACCAGTATTTGCTCCTGAAATGAGCTTCGATTGGCGGCACCGGAGCTCAGTATGTTCGTCACTGCGAGGTTGCGTATTCATCGTCTCTTGTAACACCTCTTGCTGGCGCCGAGGGCGCCTCGGGCGCGACGGGTTCGCCGCCCGCCACGCTTGCACGCGTTGCACGTTCTCGGGGCCTCGAAAGTAGTCGCG
>Ga0209390_10000579_pt1 | contig 72975 bp, 66 predicted proteins | sample BON01_FD_187212 | JGI IMG/M metagenome (GOLD analysis project Ga0209390, IMG submission 187212) | Freshwater microbial communities from Lake Bonney liftoff mats and glacier meltwater in Antarctica - BON-01 (SPAdes) (version 2) | ecosystem: Environmental > Aquatic > Freshwater > Ice > Glacier...
GCATGGCTTTATGCTGAACATCATTGCTGGGCTTATCGCTTACTCACTTAAAGAAAATAAACCTTCGCTAAGAATGAGTAGCGAAGTATTTAGCATGATGATCGTTTCTTAACCAGATCTCAGGTTAACTAATAGTCAAAATAGCATTACTATAATTAAGCTGATTATTAATCGTTGGAGCCATCCATGTTAGCTGGTAGTTTAAATCACTGTTTTTGTCTCTGGCTAGTGATGATGAAAAAGATATTTTTGTTTTTCGTTTTGCTATAAATTCGAGTGATTTGGCAATGATTTTATCATCGTTCATTAATTGCTCGGGAAATCGCCCGATCACCAAATCTTCATGACTAGGATTAAGTAATGCTAAAGCACTATTATTAATATTTAATAATTTAAATTGGCAGAGGATTAGCTTGCTTTCATCTGGAAACTCGGTGAACCGTTTTTTTATTGCTGAGGCGCTGGTCAATTTATGATTACTAACATAGTTTACTACCTCAGAAAGATCCAATTCTAAGATTGCAAAAGGGCTGTAGTCAAATAGGCTTTTATAGCGTTGTATGTTTTCTCGGAGTGCATTTTCGATTTGCTTACGCTCAGTCACTGTATTAAATGAAATAACAACACCATCAATGACATTATTTGATGTGCGATAAGGCAATAATCGCATGCTGTAGTAATTTCCTGCTTTATCGTTCACTTCTAAGTTTATCGTTTCCAGTGATGTTAATACTTTTGCTGCATACTCGCTCAATTTCAAATCACATAAATTCGATGCAAAATGATTGATAGGGCGACCGATATCTGATTGCATTAAATTGATGATGTTAGTCATGGCGGGTGTAAATCGACGAATTTGTAATTTAGCATCTAAAAACAGAGTGGCTACTTGCGTACTATCAAGAAGATTTTTAATGTCATCGTTGGTTTGTGACAATTCATCCATACGACTTTGTAATTCGGCATTTACGGTTGTAGATTCTTCATTTAAAGATTGTAATTCTTCTTTAGATGTTTCAAGTTCTTCATTAGTGCTTTGTAGCTCTTCATTAGTTGATTGCAATTCTTCATTAGAAGATTTTAATTCTTCATTTGAGGTTTCTAGTTCATGAATCGTTATTTCTAAATTATGTCTACTGGTCGTTAATTGTTGTTGTAGGTCGGTTATATTTATGCTTATTGGAGACTCTCTGTGTAATGTTTTTTGTCTCTGGTCTGAGATATCCTTAGGTAATGAGTCAAAAACAACCATTTTAATTTTTTTAAAAGAGCCGACAGGTTCAAGTGGAATCACTTTTAGTGTAAACGTACTTTTCCCACCGTCCGCTCCTTCATATGTGACATTTTTGGCAATATCATGATTATTGCTTTCGGCTTTGTGAATACAGTTTATCAATTCATTTTTTAGCGATGAGGTACGAGCCATTTCCAATAGGTTGTTAAGCGAGTGGCCTTCAGCTGGTTCTAGATAATGACCCAGTCGACCATGAACATAAAGAATGTTTTTGTCATTATCTATAACAACACAGGGTGCAGCAGCGCTTTTCTTTAGTACTATCTCTACTAGTTCCAACACGTTTTCTCGATAGCTATTGGTAGAAAGTGATGATGCAGGTGTTGTATTCACCATGGGGTCATTAATCTCAAGTGTGCTTGATAATTGAAACGGTGTGAAACCTTGTTTGTTGATTTGTTTACGTTTGTAAAACTTCCATTTTTTATCAAGGATTTCAAAATAGTCATTAAATTGTCCTATCGTTTCTGATGAGCCTAAAAAAAGAATCCCCTTTTCATTCAAGCTGTAATGAAATACTGGAAATAGTTTTTTCTGCAGTTCTGCCGAAAAATAGATTAAGACATTTCGACAGCTAAGCAGGTCTAGTTTTGTAAAAGGGGGGTCTTTAATCAGGCTTTGAGTTGTAAATACCACCGTCTCACGAACTGCTTTTATGATTCGGTATTGGCCATTGTCTTTAAAGAAATAGCGATTACGAATAGTGTCATCAATATTAGCCAGTACATTTTCAGGATAGAGTCCACTACGAGCAATGCTTATTGCTTTTTCATCAATGTCAGTGGCAAAAATCTGTATGTTTAGATTTCTGTTTACAGAGTTTAAGTATTCTTTCACACAAATAGCGATAGAGTAAGCCTCTTCTCCAGTGCTACAGGCGGAAACCCAAATTCGAATTGTGTAATCATCAGGTTTGCCTTCCAGTATTTGTGGCAGTATTGATGAGACAAGTAGAGAAAAGGCTTTTTCATCTCTAAAAAAGCTGGTAACACCAATTAATAATTCTTTAAATAAGGTGGTGATTTCATCTTCATTTTGTTGTAGAAAGTGTAAATAATCCTCAATATTCTTTAGTTGATGAATATAGATACGTCTAGCAATTCTACGGAACAGTGTATTTTTTTTGTACAGTGAAAAATCATGATTCGTCTTATTGTGAATAAGTAATATTATTTTTTTTAAAGTATGGTGTAACTTATTGGTTTCGCCTTCCCCTTCACCAGTGATAAGTTCTGAGCGTTTACTTTGTTGTGAATACTGGATCAATTTCTCTGGAATCATCTCTGGGCTAAGTATAAAGTCGACCATCTCAGTTGCAATTGCGTTGCGCGGCATACCATCATATTTTGCTGATGACTCATCTTGAGCAATCACTAAACCATTTTCTGCTTTAATTTCTTTCAATCCCTGTGAACCATCCGAGCCGGTGCCGGAAAGAATAATAGCAACAGCATTATCACCTTGATCTTGTGCTAAAGAGCTGAAAAATACATCAATAGGAAGATTGCCAGTTCGTGGCTCTGGAAATGTTAATAAGTGCAGATTGCCGTCAACTATAGATAAGTTACGATTGGGTGGAATGATATAAATCGTGTTGGCTTGAACTGTAAGATCATCGGTGATGGAGACCACCTTCATGGTCGTTGAGCGTTGTAATATTGCGGGCAAAATGCTGGTATGGTGTGGGTCTAAATGGACAACGACTACAAACGCTATTCCTGAATTTTCTGGCATTGATTTAAAAAAAGCTTCTAAAGCCTCTAAGCCACCAGCTGAAGCACCAATACCAACAATTAAGTTTTTTGTCGTCATAATTGAAACCAGTTTATCTATTCGTTAAGTGTTGATGATTCTCATCGTTAGTATCTAAAGGTCTGGTTTATGCTGATATATGCGGTGAGTTATTACAGTATTATAATAAATAGCGTATTTGATGGTGTGTTTATGCTCATTAATATCGTAGAATCTTCAGTGTACAGTAACTTTCGAGCGTCTTAAATAATAATTGGAGGGATACATCCTTGATGGTTTCTGATAAATTTGCAGAGCTAAGACAGCATGCTGAAACTATATTAAAGAAAAAGTCATCTACAGCTGATTTAAATGAGCAGGATGTTGATGTTTTTGAAGTATTGCATGAACTCGACACTTATCGCATTGAGCTTGAGTTGCAAAATGATGAGTTGCAACAAGCTAATCACGAACTCGAAGTCGTGCAAAAAATGTTGCAAGAGGAGATGTTGTCTTACTCTCGATATTATGAAGCATCCTCTGAAGGTTATATTACAGTCGATAGACAGTGGTCAGTTTTAAAGCTCAATACCAGGTTTTGCTCGATGTTAGCACACAATAAAAACGACATTTTAGCTCATAAGCTGAGTGATTTTATATATGGCCCAGATCAAGATGTATTTTATTTTTTTCAACAAAGCATCAACAATCAACCAGCAGAATCACACTCTTGCGAGCTGCGTATCTTTGCTAAGTCGGCTGATACCGTCTGGGTGAAACTGACGTTTCAAGCTGAAGCAAGCCAACAGCTGAATCAAATACATATTACGGTCACTGATATTTCTGCCTTAAGATTAGTGCAGAATGATTTAGGGCTAGTAGCAACGGTTTTCGATGAGAGTAGTGACGCTATTCTGGTGACCAATTCAGATCTTAAGGTCATCAAAGTCAATAAAGCTTTTTCTGATATGGCCGGTTTTTCAGCGCAAGAGATTATGGGTAAGCACCCAAGAATATTGCACTCTGATAAACATGATGCAGCATTTTATCAAACTATATGGGAGCAACTCGACCAGCACCAGCAATGGCAAGGTGAGGTGTTTAATAAACATAAAAATGGCGATATATATGCTAATTGGCTGAGCATCACGGTTATTAAAGATACCGAGCAAGAAAATATATTCTATATCTGGCGATACCATGCCTCGTATGAAAATAAGGCAGATAGTACACAGCAACCGTGGCATTTCGAAAGTACCTTAGTTAATGATGGTGACATGATTGGTGCTAGCCCACAGTTTCAGAATTTACTAGCTAAAATTACTAAAATAGCTACTGTCAGTGCTCCAGTAATGATCACAGGTGAAAGTGGTACAGGGAAAGAGTTGGCGGCAAAGGCAATACATGACCGGTCTAGTTATTCTGAAGGGCCCTTTGTTGCAGTCAACTGCGGTGCCATAGCTAGTTCACTCGTTCAAGCTGAGTTATTTGGTTATGAAAAAGGCGCTTTTACAGATGCCAAACAACGCAAGATTGGCTATATTGAATCAGCGCATGGCGGCACTATTTTTCTCGATGAAGTCGGTGATTTGCCACTCGAACAGCAGGTTAATTTATTACGGTTTTTGCAGGAAAAAACGATTCAACGAGTAGGTGGAACCGAGCATATTGATATTGATACCCGTGTCATTGCAGCAACACATGTAGATTTAGAACGCGCGGTGAAAGAAGGGCAATTAAGAGAGGACCTCTATTATCGGCTTAATGTATTACATCTAATAATGCCTAGTTTACATGAGCGTGTTGGTGATATTGAGATATTGGCTAACTACTTCTTCGATAAATTCTCCGATGAAAAAAACGCCAATGTAAAAGGCTTTTCTCAAGACTGTATTAATGCAATGAAATATTACAGCTGGCGAGGCAATGTGCGTGAAATGATGAATCGCATTAGGCGCGGTATGGTGATGTGTGATAAAAAGTTGATTTCTGCTGCTGATCTTGGCATTGAATTTACTTCAACAAACAGTGATGAACTGTCATTGAAAGAAATAAAGGAACAGGCAGAAAAACAAGCTATTCAAAAAGCCATTGCACGTGCGGAACAAAATATAGCCTTAGCCTCACGCTATCTTGGTATTTCAAGGGTGATGCTATACCGCTTGATAAATAAGTATGATCTTGGTTAAGTTTATGACTTGCGGTCAAATATAAGGTGGTGTCTTACGCCCCATTAAACTGAATCTAGCGGTTTCTATTTAAAAGGCCAATGTGTCCCTACTAGCTTATTCATAATCATAGATATATCGATGCTTTGTTGTTTCAACTAATTATCACAGCTAAACATCGCTTTATTTCAAATCAACCTTACTATATTTTGATTGAGAGAAAGGTCTAATTCTGTTACTTTATATCGCTGATTTGTGCGTAACTATTCTGGTCGCGCCATTATTAGAACTCTCCAAAATATGACTAAATTTATCTTTGTCACCGGTGGTGTTGTATCGTCTCTAGGTAAAGGGATCGCTGCTGCGTCATTGGCCGCTATCCTTGAAGCTCGTGGTTTGAAAGTCACCCTCGTTAAACTTGATCCCTATATCAATGTTGATCCTGGGACGATGAGCCCTTTGCAACATGGTGAAGTATTTGTTACCAATGATGGTGCGGAAACTGACTTGGATCTTGGTCATTATGAGCGCTTTATTGATGCCAATATGACTAAAGCCAATAATCACACCACGGGTCAAATTTACGAAAATGTTATTCGTAAAGAACGTCGCGGTGAGTATTTGGGTAATACGGTACAAGTTATTCCTCATATTACAGATGAAATTCAGCGTTGCATCTATGAAGGTGCAGGTGATGCCGATGTAGCGTTAATTGAAATTGGTGGCACGGTAGGTGATATTGAGTCACTTCCTTTCCTTGAAGCTATTCGTCAGATGGGTACCAAGTTGGGTCGCGATAATGCCTTGTTTATTCACTTGACCTTAGTGCCTTATATTCCGTCTGCAGGTGAAATTAAAACAAAACCGACCCAGCATTCTGTAAAAGAATTGCGCACTATTGGTATTCAACCTGATATTTTGTTATGTCGGATGGACAGACCGTTACCTGAAGCAGAGCGTCGTAAGATTTCTTTATTCACTAATGTGCCAGAAAAATCAGTTATTGCGTCGGTAGATGTTGATAGTATTTATAAAATTCCATTAGGTCTACATGCTCAAGGTTTGGATGACATTGTTGTTAAACAATTACATTTAGATGCAAAACCTGCAGATTTAAGCCAGTGGCAAACCGTAGCTGACAATATTGATCATCAAGATAGTGAAGTCAATATTGCGATGGTAGGTAAATATATGGATCTGACTGAGGCCTATAAGTCTTTATCAGAATCATTAATCCATGCAGGTATTCATACTCGCACTAAAGTGAAAGTGCATTATGTCGATTCAGATGTTATTGAAAAAGAAGGCCCAGCATCTATCGCTAATGTCGATGCAATTTTAGTCCCTGGTGGTTTTGGTGAACGTGGCGTTGAAGGCATGATTTTAACGGCACAATATGCACGTGAAAATAATATTCCATACTTAGGTATTTGTTTAGGTATGCAAGTTGCGGTGATTGAATATGCTCGTAACAAAGCAGGGCTAAAAGGTGCTTATAGTACTGAATTTGACATCAATACGCCGCATCCAATCATTGGCTTGATTACGGAATGGCAAAAAGAAGATGGTAGTGTTGAACAGCGTGACCATGATTCTGATTTAGGTGGCACGATGCGCTTAGGTGCTTATCCTTGTGTGTTAGAGCAAGGTAGTTTGGCACAAGCGATCTATGGTGCTGATGAAGTGAGTGAGCGTCATCGTCATCGCTATGAATTTAATAATAACTATAAACAAATATTAGAAGAAGCAGGTTTACGTTTCTCCGGGATGTCAAAAGATCAAAACTTGGTGGAAATGATCGAAATCCCCAATCATCCATGGTTTGTCGCTTGTCAGTCTCATCCAGAATTCACTTCAACACCACGACATGGCCATCCCTTGTTTGATGGTTTTATCAACGCAGCCAAAAAAAACAAAGCTGCCCACAATAATGCAGGCGGAGAAAAATAATGGAGTTATGTGGGAAAGAAGTTGGTGGTAAACAACCACTATTTTTGATTGCAGGTACCTGCGTTATCGAAAGTGAACAAATGACAATGGATGTAGCGGGTCGATTAAAAGAAATGACCGATCGCCTTGGTATTCATTTTGTTTATAAATCATCGTTTGATAAAGCAAATAGAACATCTGTAAATAGTTATCGTGGCCCAGGTATTGAAAAAGGCTTAGCTATTTTAGAGAAAGTAAAAAAAGAATACGGAGTGCCAGTACTGACCGATGTTCACGAATACTCGCCACTTGCTGAAGTCGCCAGTGTGGTTGATATTTTACAAACACCTGCATTTTTATGTCGTCAAACCAGTTTTATTTTAGATGTGTGTAGCCAGGGCTTGCCGGTTAATATCAAAAAAGGTCAATTTCTTGCACCTTGGGATATGAAACATGTCGCTGAGAAAGCCAAATCAACAGGTAATAATCAAATTATGTTGTGTGACCGAGGCACGTCATTTGGTTATAACACTTTAATTTCTGACATGCGTGGTTTGCCTGTAATGCGTGCGATGGATTGTCCAGTAGTATTTGATGCAACGCATTCGGTACAGCAACCGGGTGGTATGGGTGGTTCATCAGGTGGTCAACGAGAGTTTGTGCCTGTATTAGCACGTGCTGCTGTCGCCGTCGGTGTGGCGGGCATTTTTATGGAAACACATCCTGAGCCTGAAAAAGCGCTAAGCGATGGCGCTAACTCATGGCCTTTACACAAAATGGAAGCGTTGCTGGAAACATTATTGGCGATTGATAGTACCGTTAAAAAACACGATTTTATTGAAGATTCATTAATCGGCTAATGGACTAAAAATACGTCACAGCGTTACACTATAAATTATTAGTTTGTATCTGTTCTAAGCTATTTATTGGAGAATCTCTTGAGTAAAATTATTGATATCTGTGGACGTGAAATTTTAGATTCACGTGGTAACCCAACGGTTGAAGCCGATGTGACGCTAGAAAATGGAGTGATCGGACGGGCCGCTGTTCCTTCTGGTGCTTCAACGGGACAACGTGAAGCTGTTGAATTGCGTGATGGTGATAAAGCACGTTATTTAGGTAAAGGTGTACTTAAGGCCGTTGCCGCGGTAAATGGTGAGTTGCGTGATGCGATCATTGGTATGGATGCAACTGACCAACAAGGTATTGATGCAAAATTAATCGCTATTGATGGTACGACAAACAAAGCGCGATTGGGTGCCAATGCTTTATTAGCGATCTCTATGGCTACAGCGCGAGCAGCCGCTAATGATGCAGGCTTGCCGTTATATCGTTACCTTGGCGGAGCTAATGCGACGACAATGCCGGTACCAATGATGAATATTATCAATGGTGGTTCACACGCTAACAATAGTGTGGATCTACAAGAATTTATGATTTTGCCCGTTGGTGCCCCGAGTATTACTGAAGCGGTACGTTATGGCGCTGAAGTATTCCATGCTTTGCAAAAAGTATTAAGTGACCGTGGTTTAAATACTGCAGTGGGTGATGAAGGTGGTTTTGCACCTGACTTGTCATCTAATGAGGCGGCGATAGAAGTCATCCTTGAAGCAATTGCTAATGCTGGTTATGAAGCCGGCAAAGACATTATGCTGGGTATTGATGCTGCGAGTTCTGAGTTTTATCACGATGGTCAATATGTCTTAGCCTCTGAAGGCCGTACATTAAGTTCAGCTGAATTAGTTGATATGTTCGAATCTTGGGTCAATAAGTATCCAATCATCAGCATTGAAGATGGTATGGATGAAAACGATTGGGATGGCTGGAAATTGCTAACAGATCGCATCGGTGACCGCGTCCAACTAGTTGGTGATGACTTATTTGTAACCAATACTGCTATTTTAGAGCAGGGTATCGCTAAAGGTGTGGCTAACTCAATTTTGATTAAAGTGAATCAAATCGGTACATTGACTGAAACGTTGGCGGCTATCGATATGGCTAAAAAAGCCGGTTACACGGCTGTCATGTCACACCGCAGTGGTGAAACTGAAGATACTACGATTGCTGATCTTGCGGTTGCGACCAATGTTGGTCAAATCAAAACCGGTTCGTTATCACGCTCTGATCGGGTTGCAAAATATAATCAACTGATCCGTATTGAAGCAGAGTTGGCTGATGCAGCAACTTATCCTGGTTTGAAAGCATTCAACTAAGCGTGCGGCCATGAAACCATTAATGATTTTTCTGGCACTGATATTGGTTTTATTACAATATCGCCTTTGGTTTAGTCATGATGGTTTACCTACTGTTTTATATTTACATCGCCAGGTAGAAATACAACGGCAGGATAATGATGTGCTGGAAGCACGAAATCATTTATTAGCTGTCGATGTGCATGATTTAAAAAGTGGTTTGGATGCCTTGGAAGAGCGTGCTCGAAATGATATGGGGATGATTAAATCACAAGAAACCTTTTTTCATATTATCGAAGAATCAACTGGTGAATAGTGAGCAGGTGTGGGCCATTGTGCCTGCAGCTGGAATCGGAGCAAGGATGCTAGCCGATCGTCCTAAACAATATTTGCCTCTTGAAGGTAAAACAGTCATTGAACATACCTTACATCGCCTAGCATCGCATCCACGAATTAATGGGATTATAGTTGCCATTGCTGAGCATGATCCATACTGGCCGACCTTAACATTACCGCTTAATTGCCCTGTTCACGTGGTTAGCGGAGGTATCGTGCGTGCGGACTCTGTTTTTAATGCCTTACAATATTTATTGACATTGAGCACTGAAAATCCTTGGGTCTTGGTGCACGATGCTGCTCGACCCTGTCTGCGCCATCAAGATATCGATCAGATGCTAATGGTATTGACGACTCATAACGTGGGTGGGATTTTGGGCATTCCTGTTAATGACACGGTTAAACGGGTGAATACACAGCATGAAATAACGGATACGGTCTGTCGACAAGGTTTATGGCGAGCATCGACACCACAAATGTTCCGTATGCAGGCATTAACAGCGGCATTGAACAGCGCAAAACAACAACACTTAATCATGACGGATGAAGCCAGTGCAATGGAATTGGCCGGTTTAAAACCGATGATGGTCGAAGGTCATTCCGATAATATTAAAATTACCGTGCCACAAGATTTGGCCTTGGCTAGTTTATTTCTACAACTTCAAGATAGAGAAAAGTGATGAGAATAGGCCACGGATATGATGTTCATAAATTTGCTAAAAATAGACCACTCATTATTGGTGGTGAAACGATACCGCACACACATGGTTTAGAAGCACATTCTGATGGTGATGTGTTAATTCATGCGATTTGTGATGCTTTATTGGGTGCTGCTGGTTTGTGGGATATTGGTCATCATTTTCCCGATACCGATGCCCGTTTTAAAAATATTGATAGCCGTGAATTATTGCGACGGGTGATCGGTGATTTGGCTGAACGTGGCTGGCAAGTCAGTAATATAGATAGCACTGTAGTGGCACAAACGCCTAAATTAGCACCCTTTATCCCTGCAATGTGTGAGAAGCTAGCTATCGATCTAGGCGTGGATGTTGATGCGGTTAATGTGAAAGCAACCACTACCGAAAAACTTGGTTTTGTAGGCAGGGAAGAAGGCATCGCTGCCCATGCTGTTGTACTCATTAAGCAAAAAGACTAAGGGTGAAAAATTTCGACTTTGCTATTTTTCCTCATATTAATCCTGATGCCTTATCATGTTCTGCGGTGATTCGTAGTCAACGTGAATTTTTTCAAGTGGATGAACAGCTGCCCTTTGAACCTGATGGAAACGGTGGCCATGTTTGGTTAAAAATTCAGAAAAGGGGTATCAATACTGATTGGTTAGCCCTTGAACTAGCAAAATTTGCAGGTGTACACCAAGTAGCGGTTGGTTTTGCCGGCCTTAAAGATCGTCATGCCGTTACCAGACAGTGGTTTAGCATAAATTTAGAAGGTTTCGCAGAGCCAGATTGGTCTGGATTTGAAACTGAAGATATTCAGATTATCGAACAAACTCGCCATGGTAAAAAATTAAAACGGGGGGTGTTAGCTGGTAACACCTTCAAATTACGTTTGACCGATCTGCAAGGCGATAAAGTGGTATGGCAATCGTCATTGAACAAGATCCAACAACAGGGCGTACCTAATTATTTTGCCGAACAGCGTTTTGGACATCAGGCAGGTAATTTATACCGTGTAGAACATTGGTTTTCGACTGGCAAAGCACCCAGGAAACGGAATCAAAAAAGTATCTATTTATCAGCGGCTCGCTCATGGTTGTTTAACCTTGTGGTGGCAGAACGAATTAATGCAGCTAACTGGAATCAAGCATTAGTCGGTGATGTCATGTTATTAGCTGGCACCAAAGCGAGTTTATTTGTTGTTGATGAAATTGATCAAACCTTGCAAGAACGATTAGCTACAATGGATATTCACTCTACCGGTCCTTTATGGGGACGAGGTAATCCGCTAGTGTATGCTGATAGTTTGGCTGTGGAACAACGTGTTTTGTCAGACTGGCAAGTTTGGCAACAAGGCTTGGAAAAGGCGGGGATGAGCCAAGAACGTCGAGCTTTGCGTTTATATCCTGTTGATTTTAACTGGCAGTTTATAGCTGATAATCAGTTAGAATTAGAATTCTTTTTACCTGCGGGCAGTTATGCTACCGCAGTAATGCGAGAGTTAGCGGTGATTAGCGATGCACAACATCGGAACTATGATGTTACTGAAGCAATCTCAGATAATGAGTCCACATAACCACAAGGTCATCCTTCATGTTGAAATTTAATCGGATATTATGTTTGTTATATTTGTTACCAACGATGGTATTTGCACAGACATGGCAGGCAAAAAGTACTGAGACACAAATTGCTGTTCTTGAATTATTTACGTCTGAAGGTTGTGGTTTATGTCCCGCTGCTGATCGCTTTGTAGAAAAACTTCCTGAGCAAGGCATTACAGATCAAAATCTTATCGTTTTAGGTTTCCATATTGATTATTTAAATGATAAAAAAGGCTGGATAGATAGTTTTGCTAGCCCCTTATTTTCAGAGAGACAGCGCCAATTAGCTCAACTAAATTTATTTGAGTCAATTTATACACCTATGTTTGTAATCAGTGGTGAAATTATTCATATCTGGCAGAAGTATGCGAAAGATGTCATTAAATCGATCAATGGTTTTTCACCCGACTCACACATCGCCTTCAACGTGACAGAAGAAAAAAGTCAACTGAAAGTGAAGACGACGATTGAAGTTAAGGGTGCTGAAAATCGCCAATTTTCTGTTCTTTATCTTGCCGTGACGGAAGATAATATTATTAGCAAAGTGAGTGGTGGCGATAATACAGGTACCATTTTTAATCATCAGCATTTAGTCAGAAAATGGTTAGGACCTTTTGATTTGAATAGTAATGGTGAAACGGATATCTCGACTGAAATAAAACTGAATGAATCATGGAATCACAACAATCTTAAATTGGTTGCCATGGTTCAGAATTTGAACGATGGTTTTGTTTTGCAAGGCCTATCCTTACCGTTAACAAATAAAGAATAAGAATCAAGAATATATATGGAATTCTTACCGCTATTTGTTGATCTTAAAGATCGAAAATGTCTAGTTGTCGGTGGTGGGTGTTGTGCAGCACGCAAAGCCGGATTATTAAGAAAAGCTAATGCGAAGGTGACCATAGTGGCACCTGAAGTATCATTATCAACCCAAGCGATGATTGAAGCGGGCGAAGTGACTTGGTTGAAAACAATATTCGATGCGGAATTATTATCTGACCAGTTATTAGTGATAGCTGCAACTAATGACAACGTGGTTAATCGAGATGTTTATCATCATGCAAAAGCCAAAAATATTTTAATAAACGTAGCTGACAGTCCTGAGCTGTGTGACTTCATATTGCCTTCTGTTCTCGATCGCTCACCGATTGTAATTGCTATATCAAGTGGTGGTCATTCGCCCATTTTGGCACGGCAATTAAGGGCAAGACTGGAAACTTTAATTCCACCTAGTTATAGTCGATTAGCAACATTAGTGGGGCGTTATCGCGATGTCGTTAAGAATAGATTCTCTACTGTAGCGATGCGACGCCGTTTTTGGGAAACGGTATTGCAGGGCAAAGTGGCTGATCATGTATTAGCGGGTCGAGATGGGCAAGGCGAGCAGATATTAAACGACCTTCTTGATAATGCCAATCATGCAGAATTACAACGTGGCGAAGTTTATCTAGTCGGTGCCGGGCCAGGTGATCCTGAATTACTCACGTTTAAAGCCTTACGTTTGATGCAGCAAGCTGATGTAGTGTTTTATGACCGATTAGTAAGCAAGGAAGTATTAGCGTTAGTCCGCCGTGAAGCTGAACTGATTTATGTCGGCAAGCAACGTGCGTGGCATGCTGTCCGCCAAGATGAAATTAATCAGTTATTGTTAGACCATGCTCAGCAAGGAAAACGTGTATTGCGATTGAAAGGCGGTGATCCTTTTATTTTTGGCCGTGGTGGTGAAGAGATCGCTACTCTTGCCGCAGCGAATATACCTTTTCAAGTGGTGCCAGGTATTACTGCTGCTTCTGGTTGTGCAAGTTATGCTGGTATTCCACTTACGCATCGAGATTATTCACAAAGCTGTATTTTTGTAACAGGGCAATTGAAAGAAGGCGAACTTGATTTGAATTGGTCTGCCTTGGTGCAACCTAGGCAAACCGTGGTTGTGTATATGGGCCTAGCAGGATTAGCTACATTAAGCCAGCAATTACAGCAACATGGATTACCTGCGGATACGCCAGCGGCTTTAATTCAGCAGGGTACGACAGAACATCAAAAAGTGTGGATCAGTACTATTATAGATTTGCCCGCTGTTGCTGAGCGAGAGCAACCTGTCGCACCAACACTGGTAATAATCGGTCATGTTGTTAACTTGCATAAGAGCTTAGCATGGTTCTAATTGGTTATATAAAACCAGAATAGGTGGCTGATATAAACCAATCAGCTGTGGTGCCTGAATTCGATTTATTTTAACTGACTGATAGTTAATGCTAAAAATTTCTGGCATCAAACCTGCTTATAATAATTTTTTACAATAAATTAGAGAGAGTAATGCAAATTATGTACATGCCATCTAAACGCAAAGTCTTATCACTTATGCTGGTTTCAGCAATGATGAATGGTGTTGCTTATGCTGCTGAAGACAGTGTTGAATTAAGTGATATGCAAGTCATTGGAACGACGCCTTTGCATGGTGTAGGACTACCTGCGGATATGATTGCCAGTAATGTGCAGTCAGCAACTTCAGAAGATGTAGAACGGGTTCAGGCGCTTGATTTATCTGACTTTATGAATAAAACGCTGGGCAGTGTTAGTATTAATTCAGCCCAAAATAATCCATTTCAACCTGATTTGAAATATCGCGGTTTCACCGCTTCACCTCTGGTAGGTAATGCTCAGGGTATGTCGGCGTATGTAGATGGTGTCCGTGTCAACGAGCCGTTTGGAGATGCGGTTAATTTTGAGCTAATTCCCGAATCAGCTATCGCCAGTATGAATTTAATGCCGGGCTCTAATCCGCTTTTTGGATTGAATACATTAGGTGGTGCTTTATCGATTCAAACTAAAAATGGTTTTACACATCAAGGTCATGACTTAGAAGCTTATACGGGTTCATTTGGCCGTGACTCTATGACTGTTTCAAGTGGTGGTAACGATGGTAGTTTTGGTTATTTCGCTACTGGTGCAATTACTAAAGAAGATGGCTGGCGTGATTTTTCACCATCTCGCGTAGAGCAATTTTTCTCTAATTTAAGTTACAGAAATGAAGGTTCATCACTAGATTTAGGTATCACGTTGGTCGATAGTGACCTAAATGGTAATGGTGCTTCGCCCATTGAGTTGGTTAATAGCGATCGTAAAGCTGTATTTACTCACCCTGATAATACACAAAATGAACTACGCATGTTCACTCTGAATGGTTCACATTGGCTTAACGATGCGGTGATGTTATCAGCCAATACCTATTATCGTGCAAGTGATCGTACTACCTTTAATGGTGATGGTTCAGAGTTAGGAGTTGTTGCTGGCGCGTTTGTTGATCAAGATGGTGTCCCTATTGCGGGTCTTCCGAGTGCCGCTGGATTCGGTTTTGCTGATGATGATTTTGTTGCTCTGAATAATGCTAGTGAAACAGAGCAAGATAGTTATGGTTTTGGTTTACAATCCACTTTCCTACAGGATTTATTTGGTAAACAAAATCAGCTGATTGTGGGCGCAACATACGATAGTTCAGATGTTAAGCACACATCAAATGCTGAAATTGCTCAATTTACAGCAACGCGTGGCACCAATGGAACGGGTGTGCTTCTCGATGAAACTATTGTTAATGGTAATATTGATACTGAAACTTATAGTCTGTTTTTTACCGATACTATGTCGTTGACTGAGAAGCTTGCATTAACAGTAGGTGGACGTTATAACCGTATCGCAATTGACATTTCAGGTACGAGTGAAGGTGGAGACCAAAATCTGAATGAGACTGGTGAAACACATGTGTTTACACGTTTTAATCCTTCGGTAGGCTTAACGTATGCACTTCAAGATAATTTAAATGTTTATGGTAGCTATAGTGAGTCAAATCGTGCACCAACAGCTTCTGAATTAACCTGTGCTGAACCGACATCACCTTGTGCTTATCCAAATGCATTTTTGGCTGATCCACCGTTAGATGATGTCGTAGCAAAAACTGTCGAAACAGGCTTGCGAGGCCAGCAAACTAATTTCAACTGGAATGCCGGTGTTTATTACACAGAATTAAAAGATGATTTGTTTTTCTTTCAAGAAGACGAAAATGCGACAGGCAATCCTGATCCACGGTTTAGCTTAGGTAACTTCGCGAATATTGATAAAACAGCGCGTGCTGGCTTAGAGCTTGGATTAAATGGCCAGCAAGATAAATTGCAGTGGTTTGCAAATTATGGTTATGTACGTGCAACTTTTGAAGACTCTTTTGCTTATTCACGAGGTGGTGATACCTATAATGTGAGTAAGGGTGATCGTCTGCCTAGTACGCCAGAACATAATGTAAAAATCGGTACTGATTATGCCTTTACTGATAAATTCTCATTAGGTGCAACAGCTTCTTATCACTCTAGTCAGTATTTACGAGGTGATGAAGCGAATGACGATAACAAACTTAGCGGTTATGGTGTTGTAAACTTACATAGTCGTTATAAGCTCAATAAGAATGTTGAGTTCTTCGCTAAAGTCGATAATTTGTTTGATAAGGAATATTCGTCTTTCGGACTTTATGGCGAACCTAATGAAGCACCTGGTCTTGATACTCTATCTGATGAACGCTTTGTCGGCGCAAGTGCACCTCGTGCTGGCTGGATTGGTATAAAAGTGTCAATGTAGTCATTAAAGCACAAGCCTGAAAATCTGACCCAGATCATTGAGTTGCTCAATGATCTGGGTCTTTCTTCATGTGCCTGAAATGGTGATGTTTTTGTGAAATAATATTTATTATGCTTAGGAGTGGTAAAAATGAAAAAGACAATAATTCTTTCCGCCTTGTTATTGGTTACGTCTAATGTTGTGTTGGCTGAAGCGAACCCACACCAATTTGAAAAATGCATGGCTGCAGCTTTAGAAGAGCGTCCTGGTCAAGTGGTGAAAGTTGAATTCAAAAACGAAGAAGGTGCTCATATGTATGAGTTCGATATTCGTGGTACTGATGGTTCGGATTGGGATGTGGAATGTAATGCTCACCGAGGTCTAATCTCTGAAGTTGAGCGAGAAGTGGATAACGTTAATCATCCATTGTTTAAAGCGAAAGCAAAAGTCAGTGAAGCCGATGCACGTAAAACAGCATTAGCAATTTACCCTGGTGAAATCACTGAAGTTGAATATGAAATTGAATCTAACGGTGCCGCTTCTTATGAATTCGATATTGACACCACGATTGCAGGTCAAGAAATGAAAGTTGAAGTGGATGCTACATCAGGTGAAATCGTTGAAGCCAACCGTGAAATTTGGCAAATTGGTCTGGAATAAAAGATCACTTGTCTTGTCGATAAGTCGTCAGATTAATATGCCGTGATGTTATGAGTAACATCACGGTTTTTTTTGCCTGAAATTTATTAGTTCTTTAATGTTCTTGACTCGCTTAAATAAACCGCATTGATAGATCAATCGCCCGAATATCTTTGGTTATCGCACCTATAGAAATTCGATCAACGCCGGTTTCTGCAATAGCGCGAACATTAGCGAGTGTGATACCGCCAGACGCTTCTAGTTTTGCTTTACCTTGGCTGATCGCTACCGCTTTAGTTAAGGCTGGAATATCGAAGTTATCAAGCAAAATAATATCAGCCTGTGCGCTTAAGGCTTGTTCCAGTTCATCAAAATTTTCGACTTCAACTTCGATGATAATACCTTGGTGCAACTGTCGCGCTTGTTCAACAGCCGCTGCAATAGAGCCGGCGGCATTGATATGATTCTCTTTAATTAAAATACCGTCATACAAACCCATACGATGGTTATAGCCACCCCCACAACGGACAGCATATTTTTGAGCGGTTCGTAGACCAGGAATTGTTTTACGGGTATCTAATATCTGTACAGCTAAGCCCGTAACTTGATCGGTATATTGTCTTGCTAAGGTAGCAGTAGCCGAAAACGTCTGGACAAAATTCATCGCGGTACGTTCACCAGTAAGTAAGGTTCTTGCTGAGCCGTGTAAGGTGCAAATAACGTCATTCGCTTGCATCTGTTGGCCATCATTAAATGACCAGTCAATGATGATGGCAGGATCAAGTTGCTTAAATACCTGTTCCAGCCACGCTTGTCCGCATAAAGTCGCATTTTCACGTGTAATGATCGATGCGTTAGCTACTGTATTATGCGGGATCAAGTCTGCTGTCAAATCCTGTTGACCGATATCCTCTAGCAATGCTAATTTGGCTTGAGCAGCTATGAATTCATCCGGTATGTTGTTTTCGATTGTCATCAGCGAAGCGCCTTCAAGTAAAGATCAAAGGTCATAAGGGTAACGGTTGAGGTCAAAATTTTCTATCTTTTTTGGCTATCTCCTAAAGTAGTGCGGGTGATCTCATCCCTATTCTCGCGATGATCGTTTCATTCAGTAATTCGTTTTAAAGCAATCCATCCCTAATCTTACCAATGACTCGGGCGAGCTAATTAGGGAGACGATTACCGTGTTTTTAATTATTGCATTAGGGGTAGGCTTAGCTTCTAGTATTAAGCAGTGTAATTCAATGATAAATGACTTAGTTTGATTGTTTTTGCCAGCTTATTTGTAATTACTAATTAACTATCAGAGTGGCATGAAAACAGATAAAAAATAAATACTGTTAAGGAGTATGACTAATGCATTTCAAATTAATTATATTTGAACGACTAAATTTATCTAGAGCGCCCGTTATGGATAATGGTAAATTAGTCGGCGTAGTGAGTTTAACGAGAATGGGATTACATGGCATTAGAAAGTAGCACTCAACTAGCCTGTCAGGATGGCTTGCTTACGGGGATTAAGTATCGCTCTTCACCTAATCAAGATCCGCGTCCAAACAGTGATGATATTTGCGGTATTGTGATCCACAATATCAGTTTGCCACCGGGTGAATTTGGCGGTGGTTGGATTGATGATTTATTTTTAAATAAATTGAATCCCGATGCTCATCCTTATTTTGAACAGATTGCTGATATGAAGGTTTCAGCCCATGTGTTGATTCGACGTGATGGCGAAATTATTCAATATGTCCCTTTTGAACATCGTGCTTGGCATGCTGGCGTATCGTGCTGGCAAGGTAAACAACGTTGTAATGATTTCACGATTGGCATTGAGTTGGAAGGCAGTGATCAACAAAATTTTGAGCAACAACAATATTTGGCTTTGGTTGAAGTGATTCAGTGTTTATGCAGAACGTACCCTAAAATAACAACCCAAACGGTAATGGGCCATCAGCATATTGCGCCAGAGAGGAAAACAGATCCTGGTCCTTATTTTGATTGGGACTATCTATTTTCTTTGCTGAGATAGTATGTCTGAAAACGTTAGATTTTTTTGCATCAGCGGGTTTGTTAATTAAATGCATGACCTGTTTTAAATCCCATCTTTTTGAGGATTTTCGCTAGCGGGCAAAATCCTGTAAAGGCGGATTGCAACAGATTAGCACCAACAAAAGCGGTAAACCATAACCAGTAGGCGTGGTGAAAATGGGCCAACAATAGACTTAATAAAATAGCACTGCCAGCAAAAGCAAAAACGAAACGGTCAATGTTCATAGTTACACCTTAAATTAGTAAACTCTAATATAGTTAGTATTACTACATAAATAGAACCTGTCAATTATTAGCTTTATTACTAGTGAGCAGAACTTAATAGATATCATTCTTGTATGATGACCTTTTATCCTGCTACTCTTCCGTACAAAATAATTAAGAAGTTACCCTGATGACGAATGAATATAATGCTTCGGCGATTGAGGTTTTAACGGGATTAGAGCCGGTACAAAAACGACCGGGCATGTATACCGATACCACGCGGCCTAACCACTTAGCGCAAGAAGTCATTGATAATAGTATCGATGAGGCTGTCGCTGGTCATGCGCGGCTGGTCCAAGTTATTTTACATGCAGACAATTCTATCGAAGTGATTGATGATGGGCGAGGCATGCCGGTGGATATTCATCCGGAAGAAGGTGTGCCTGGTGTAGAAGTAATCATGACGCGCTTACATGCGGGTGGTAAATTTTCCAATAAAAACTATCAGTTTTCAGGTGGTTTGCATGGCGTAGGTATCTCCGTTGTTAATGCGCTGTCATTGAGGCTAGAAGTGAAAATTCGCCGTAATGCTATTGAGTATGCCATCGCTTTTGAGCATGGGCTGAAAGTTGAAGATTTATCTGAAATAGGCACGGTTGGTAAACGTAATACGGGTACAACAGTACGTTTCTGGCCCGATGTATCTTATTTTGAGTTCCCTAAGTTTTTAGTTTCACGTTTACGCCATGTTTTGCGAGCCAAAGCAGTATTGTGTCCGGGTTTAGTGGTCATCTTTACCGATCTTTCCGGTGACGAGAAAAAAGAAGATCGTTGGTGCTATGAAGATGGATTGAATAGTTATCTAGCTACGATGATGACAGATCAGCCTTGTGTGCCTGCTCAACCTTTTGTCGGACATTTTGTCGGTGATAAAGAGGAAGTTGATTGGGCGCTGATGTGGCAACAAGAACAGGGAGATGAACTCGCTGAAAGTTATGTCAATCTTATTCCGACAGCACAAGGCGGAACCCATGTTAATGGCTTAAGAACCGGTTTATTAGAAGCATTGCGCGAGTTTTGTGAATTCCGTAGTTTATTACCTCGCGGTGTCAAACTCTCTCCAGAAGATGTTTGGGGCCAGTGTTGTTATGTGTTATCGGTCAAACTGCAAGATCCGCAATTTTCAGGTCAAACTAAAGAACGATTGTCATCAAGGCAATGTGCCGGCTTTGTTTCTGGTGCTGTAAAAGATACCTTCAGCCTATGGCTGAATCACCATATAGAAGATGGTGAAAAAATTGCTGAATTAGCCATCAATAGTGCTCAGTCACGGTTGAAACAAGCTAAAAAAGTCATTCGTAAGCGGGTACAAGCAGGACCAACATTACCCGGTAAATTATCTGATTGTTCATCACAAGATGTAACACGGACAGAATTGTTTTTAGTGGAAGGAGACTCGGCTGGTGGCAGTGCCAAGCAAGGCCGTGAACGTGAATTTCAAGCCATCATGCCACTACGAGGCAAGATATTAAACACATGGGAAGTAGAGTCTGGTCAAGTATTAGCCTCACAAGAAGTACATGATATTGCTGTGGCTATAGGTGTTGATCCCGGTTCGGACGACCTTTCAGGATTACGTTATGGCAAAGTGTGTATCTTAGCGGATGCGGATTCTGATGGTGCTCATATTGCGACCCTATTGTGTGCTTTATTTGTGCAACATTTCCGACCTTTAGTTGAAGCGGGTCACATCTGTGTTGCTATGCCGCCGTTGTATAGAATTGATGTTGGTAAACAAGTGTTTTATGCATTGGATAACGAAGAACAGCAGATTATTCTAAATAAAATCGAAAAAGAAAAAATCAAAGGCAAAGTGAGCATCCAGCGCTTTAAAGGTTTGGGTGAGATGAATCCTTTGCAATTACGCGAAACAACCATGGCACCCGATACCAGAAGATTGATTCGGCTGACGATTGAAGACGGTGATGACACTATGCAGCTGATGGATAAATTGTTGTCTAAAAAACGGGCTTCGGATCGCAAAGTCTGGTTAGAAGAGCAAGGCGACTTGGCGACCGTATGAATGTGATCCGTATAAATATGATCCGTATAAATATGATTAAGAGACCTTCACGATGACATCATTAATTGATGATTTAGAACAACTTCCGGTACGCGATTTCACCGAAAAGGCCTACCTTGATTATTCCATGTACGTCATTTTGGATCGGGCCTTACCCCATGTTGGTGATGGATTGAAACCCGTACAACGACGTATTATTTATGCGATGTCCGAATTAGGGTTAAGTTCGACATCGAAGCATAAAAAATCAGCACGTACCGTGGGTGATGTATTAGGTAAGTATCATCCGCATGGTGATTCGGCGTGTTACGAAGCGATGGTGTTGATGGCACAGCCGTTCTCTTATCGCCATCCATTGGTGGATGGACAGGGTAACTGGGGGTCGATGGATGATCCTAAATCGTTTGCTGCCATGCGTTATACCGAATCAAAACTGACCGCTTATGCTCAAACTTTACTAAGTGAGTTAGGTCAAGGCACCGTCGAATGGCAGCCTAATTTCGATGGCACAATGAATGAACCAACATTATTGCCAGCACGATTACCAAATATCTTAATGAACGGTGGTAGTGGTATTGCTGTTGGAATGGCGACCGATATTCCACCACATAATTTGCGAGAAGTGGTGAATGCCTGTTTGGCCTTATTGAAAAAGCCTAATGCAAAGCTTGATGAGCTAATGGAATATATTCAGGGGCCTGATTACCCTACTGGTGGCGAGATTATTTCATCGCGTGAAGACTTAGTAAAAATATATACCACTGGCCGTGGTAGTGTTCGACAACGTGGTTGCTATGTAAAAGAAGATGGCAATATTATTATTAATGCCTTACCTTATCAGGTCTCGGGTGCCAAAGTCATTGAGCAAATCGCAGCTCAAATGAATAATAAAAAATTACCGATGGTGGCTGATTTACGCGATGAGTCTGATCATGAAAATCCAGTCAGATTAATGATTGTGCCACGTTCAAACCGAGTTGATGTTGAAGATTTGATGTTACATTTGTTTGCCACAACGGATCTTGAACGAAGTCACCGCGTTAATATGAATATGATTGGTCTAGATGGCCGACCACAAGTTAAAAACCTACGTGATTTGCTAGTGGAGTGGTTAACTTATCGTACCGAAACAGTACGTCGTCGCCTGCAATATCGTTTAGATAAAATAATTGACCGTTTGCATGTGTTAGAAGGTTTACTGATCGCTTATCTCAATATAGATGAAGTGATTGCGATTATTCGTACCGAAGATGAACCTAAGCCAGTATTAATGGAAAGGTTTGGTATTAGTGATCGCCAAGCAGAAGCTATTTTGGAGTTGAAATTACGTCATTTAGCTAAGTTGGAAGAAATGAAGATCCGCGGTGAGATCGATGATCTCACTAAAGAACAGAAAGCCTTAGAATTATTGTTAAGTTCAGAGACCAAATTAAAAAACTTAATTCGTAAAGAACTCACTGCCGATGCTGAAAAATTTGGGGATGACCGTCGTTCCGTAATTGTAGAGCGTACGCTGGCAAAAGCTCTAAGTGAAAGTGAGTTGATGCCAACAGAACCATTAACTATCGTGTTATCAGAAAGTGGCTGGGTACGCGCGGCAAAAGGCCATGATGTTGATCCCGCATCACTCAATTTCCGTACTGGTGACCGTTATATGTCCTCGGTCAAGGCGCGAAATAATCAGCAAATAATATTCTTAGATTCAACGGGGCGTAGTTACTCAGTGCTTGCCCATACTTTGCCTTCAGCACGCGGCCAAGGTGAGCCATTAAGTGGACGATTCCAAACGCCATCAGAAGCGAGATTTGTGGCGGTAATAGCGGGTGACTTAGATGCGACGATATTGTTATCTAATACCGCGGGTTATGGTTTTGTGACAACATTGGATAATTTATTAGCTAAAAATAAAGCGGGTAAAACCTTATTTAATTTACCCAGTGGCGCAGAAGTATTGCCTGTATTGTGGATGAATAATATCGATACTGATCGTATTGCTGTTACCACGGGAGATGGTCGTTTATTAGTATTCTTAGCTAATGAAATGCCTTTAATGAATAAAGGTAAAGGCGTGCGTTTAATTAATATTCCTCAAGCTCGTTTTGTTGCCCAGCAAGAATCCTTATATTCTGTAACATTAATACCTGAAGGTCGAAGCCTAACCATACACGCAGGCAAACGACATCTAACACTAAAACCGGCAGATTTAGCTCATTACAACGGTGAACGTGGTAAGCGTGGCAGCAAGTTACCTCGTGGTTTGCAAAAAGTGACTGACGTTGAATTATCAGAATAAATGAAAATAGAAACTGTTATACAGGATAAAGTGCCTGATCATTGTTCGGTTACTGCTGTAATGTTGAAACAAAAAAGTAAACATCCTTGGGGTGAAGATATTTGGTCGTTAGCAGGGGTTATTCCGGGCTTATCATCCACCGAATTATCAAAATTTGAAGCACAAGGTCAGGTTTATTTATGGCCAGACCTAAGCATTAAGCTTTTCCCCTTACACGGTGGTTCGTACTACGATAATTTAATTTCAGAACAACCTAAGATCTATTTAGTGTGTAATCACAGTGACGAGAATCTTATACCGCTTAAGCCATTATTAATAACGGTAGACTCAGACGAAGCAGCCTCGTACATGGAAACAGGTGAGCAGGTATTGAGTGCTCATTTATCAGTGGAGTTATGTCAGTGGCTAGAACGTTTTGTGTTAACGCATTATCAGCCAGAAGAACCTAAAAAACGTCGACGTAAACAATGGCATAATGGTGAACAAACAAATGACTCAAAAGCCAGAAAATAATGAAAGTGTTTTATCACGCTGGTCACGCCGTAAATTAGATAAACAAGCCGCCACGCAGGATGAGGAAGCGTTGCCTATACAACAGCAACAAGAGCCTGAGATTGAGCCAGTTACAACATCCGAACGGCAAAGTGTAGATGAAACCGATTTACCTATCTGGCAGCAGCTTGATGTTGATCCTGAAGTCAAAAGGTCGGCTTTAGCGAAATTGTTTCGTCAGCCTGAGTTTAATGTTGTTGATAGAATGAATGAATATGATGAAGACTTCACTCAGTTTAAGAGTTTAGGAAATATCGTCACCCAACAAATGAAGCATATGCTGACATTGGCTGAGAAAAAAACTAGGGCCGGTGAACAACTAACTGAAGATTCTGATTTGGACAATGTAACTGAGACATCATCTCAGGATGAACAAACTAAGCACGTGAGTGAATTACAGAACGATAACAAGGATAATGAGATTGCATAACTTGGTACAACGCGCAGGTAAAATAGATATTATGCCAGTCGATCTGGTGGAATTTAATTCGGCTGGACGATTATTGATTGTGGGAACGGAACAACAAATCGCTGCTGTTTCATCTCATCTTGATCTTACGAATTTAGAATTAATTACTAGCCCTCACAGACCAACTAAGATCGAGGGATGGTTAGGGAAATTTTCTGTAGAACTAGAAGCAAAAAAATTCACTGTCGATTTAGTATTGGATTTATTTGAACAATCGGTATTGAAATCTAAAGTTTTGCCTTTGGGTTATTTTGCACCTGGTGATGACGCCCAAGTTTTGGCTGAAGCCTTGCAGCAACTACCCGAACTGATTGGTACTTTTGATAAGCCGCGTTATTTCAACTACAAACCGTCGATTTGTGCTCATTCACGTCGTCAATTAGCGGGGTGTACACAATGCCTTGATGCATGCCCGGCTGATGCGGTTATTAGCACTGGCGATACCGTTACTGTCAATCCATCATTATGTCAGGGCTGTGGGAGTTGCACTGTTGTTTGTCCATCTGGCGCCATGAGTTATGCCTTGCCTACACTCGATGTGAGTGTGAATCGTTTAAGAATAATGCTTCAAACTTATTTTGAGCTAGAAACTGAGTCGACTTCAGCGTTATCTAAGTCTTCACCACAAATTTTGATTCATGACCTCAATAATGGCGAGGTGCAGATTGACGGGATGGCTAAACAATTGCCCACTAATATTATTGCTTTTTCAATTGAAGAAATTGGTGGCTTAGGTATGCCTTTTTGGATGAGCGCCTTGGCCTTAGGTGCTAGTGGAATAACGGTTTGGGATGCCGGCAGTCACAGCGATCATGATTGGTTGGAGCTACAGCAAGAAATCACCAAAACTAATGACATGTTGGTTGGAATAGGTTATCAAAAGAATGTTGTTAATTGGTGTGGTGAATATGATTTTCAATCATTAAAAATGCAATTATTATCAGCAAACCAGATGCCGATTATTAAGCGTGCTACTTTTGCTGGTGTCGATGATAAACGTCGCATGATTAGTCTGGCTTTAGATCATTTGCATAAGCAGGCTCCTGAGGCCGTTGAAGTTTTGGCATTGGCAAACAATGCTGCATTTGGTGAGCTAAAAATTGATACCCAAGCCTGTACCTTATGTCATTCATGTGTGTCGGTGTGTCCCGTTGGTGCGGTATTAGATGGAAATGATAAGCCGCAGCTTAATTTTATTGAAGATCTCTGTGTGCAATGTGGTCTGTGTGAAACAGCTTGCCCTGAAAGCGCCATTACATTAAATCCGCAATATCTATTTAATCGTGAGCAAGCTCGTAAAGTCAGACTGTTACACGAAGAGCCGATATTTAACTGTATTAGTTGTGATAAACCTTTTGCTACAAAAAAGATGATCGATACGATGACTGAAAAATTAAAAGGTCATGCAATGTTTCAAGGTGCAGCGTTGGAACGTTTGAAAATGTGCGAGGACTGTCGTGTGAAAGCAATGTTTAAAGCTGAACGGAGCCCAATCTAATGACCGATGAAAATACACTGTGGCGTGCTCAAACCTATGCTTTGTTAGCGACACTTTTAGCCGCCGCACCCGATAAAATATTACTCGATAATTTAACTGCGATTGAGGTCACTGAGCCGGAAAGTCCAATGGGGAAACTATGGTTAAAATTAACTTCTTCGGCAAAAAGTGTCGATGTGTCAGCTGTTTACGATGAATATCAGGATTTGTTTATTGGTGTGACACATGGCGAGCTCATTCCCTATGGTTCTTACTATCAAACTGGATTCTTAATGGAAGAACCATTGGCTGAAATACGGACAGATCTCGCTAGATTAGGTTTGGAAAAACAAGATGATACCGCTGAACCAGAAGATCACGCTGCCGCACAATGTGATGTGATGCGCCTAATATTAATGGCTGAAGGAACGCCAATAGTATCTGCAGAGGACTTTTTTAAGCATCATCTAAATCCGTGGATGGAACTATTTTTTGAGGATATGGTTAAAGCAAAACAAGCCAAGTTTTATCAAATAGTAGGTCAATTTGGTGCGGGCTTTATTAAGTTAGAATCAGCGCTACTGCGTTGATTGTTACTTGCTCGAAATCACAATATGTGAGACAATTCCTCCCTACTATTGAGAAACAAATCCATCTAAATATAGTGGTTATTTTATGCATGGATTCAGGAGAATAACGTGATTAATACCCCTGTATTTGCCCGACGCGAGTTTTTAACTAAGCTGACTACCGCTGTCAGTGGTACTGCGACATTAGCGATAGTGCCTTCGTTAGCGCAAGCGGCACCGATGCCGAGTGCAGAACTCACTAAAAAAATTGATATGCCCAAAGATAAAGGTTATCAACGTACTGAGCACGTCGATACTTATTACCACCTTGCCGACTTTTAAGAATTATTTATGAAATTGACTAAACGCAATCCAGCTTCACAGGAACAAGCATCTGGTGTTAATCGCCGAGTCTTTTTGAAAGGTTCAGGTATCGCTGCTGGTGGTGCTGTTTTCCTGAGTCTGCTTCCTCCAGCAATGATCCAAAAAGCTGAAGCATCAGAAGGTATGCGTCATGCTTATGATGAGGGTGAAATAACAAAAGTTCGCAGTGTATGTAGCCATTGTAGTGTGGGGTGTGGTGTAGTAGCTGAAGTGCAAAATGGTGTTTGGATTGGTCAAGAACCTAGCTTTGAACATCCATTTAACTTAGGTTCACATTGCGCTAAGGGTGCCTCTTTACGTGAGCATGGTCACGGTGACAAACGATTAAAGTACCCAATGAAAAAAGTAGCGGGTAAATGGCAACGTATTTCATGGGATCAAGCTATAAATGAGATCGGCGATAAAATGTTGTCGATTCGTGAACAATCAGGCCCTGACTCGGTTTACTGGTTAGGCTCTGCTAAACACAGTAACGAACAAGCCTATCTATTCCGTAAGTTTGCTTCGTTATGGGGCACTAATAATGTCGATCACCAAGCGCGTATTTGTCATTCAACAACCGTAGCTGGCGTTGCAAATACATGGGGCTATGGCGCCATGACTAATTCATACAATGATATTCATAATTCTAAAGCGATATTTATAATTGGTGCTAACCCTGCTGAAGCCCACCCTGTTTCTCTTCAACATATTTTCCGTGCGAAAGAAAAAGGCGCACCGATTATTGTTGTCGATCCACGTTTTACACGAACAGCAGCGCATGCGGATCAATTCATTAGTATCCGTCCAGGTACTGATGTTGCGTTTGTTTGGGGTATGTTATGGCACATTTTCGCAAATGGTTGGGAAGATAAAGAATTCATCAACCAACGTGTTTACGGGCTAGATCATATTCGTACAGAAGTCGCTAAGTGGGCTCCAGACGAAGTAGCGCGTGTAACGGGTGCCAAAGAAGCAGATGTTTTAAAAGCCGCCAAAACGATGGCTGATCATCGACCAGGAACCTTTATTTGGTGTATGGGCGGAACGCAGCACACCACGGGTAATAATAATACACGGGCCTACTGTATATTCCAGTTAGTACTAGGTAATATGGGGGTCCCAGGTGGTGGAACTAATATTTTCCGTGGTCATGATAACGTTCAAGGTGCAACCGATTTAGGTGTTCTTTCACATACCCTTCCTGGCTACTATGGTTTGTCAGAAGCGGCTTGGAAACATTGGGCTACAGTGTGGGATATTGACTACGAATGGATAAAAAATCGCTTTGACCAGAAGGTATATGAAGGAACGGATGGTTATGAAGAGGGGTCCGCAAAAGCACTAAGTCCTATGTACACTAATGGTATTCCGGTATCACGTTGGATTGATGGTGTTTTAGAAGACAAAGAAAATATCGATCAAAATGATAATGTTCGAGCAATGGTGTTGTGGGGGCATGCTCCGAATAGTCAGACTCGTGGCCCAGAAATGAAAACAGCGATGGAAAAACTCGACTTAATGGTTGTTGTTGATCCCTATCCTTCAATTTCAGCTGTCATGAGTGATCGCCAAGATGGGCTATATTTATTGCCTGCCTCGACCCAGTTTGAAACCTACGGTTCATTAAGTTCATCTAACCGCTCTATGCAGTGGCGCCATAAGGTTATCGAACCTTTATTTGAATCAAAACCAGATCATGTGATTATGCATAAATTTGCGGTCAAATTAGGTTTTGCAGAACAATTGTTTAAACACATTAAAGTGAATGGCGAAGAACCTTTAATCGAAGATATTACGCGTGAATTTAATCGAGGAATGTGGACGATTGGTTATACAGGTCAAACCCCTGAAAGAATGAAATTGCAGTCAGAAAATCTACATACCTTTAATAAAACCACCTTGAAAGCTGAAGGTGGCCCTTGCGATGGTGAGTATTATGGGTTGCCTTGGCCTTGTTGGGGTACACCAGAGATGAAACATCCGGGTACGCCATTGTTGTATGACATTAGCAAATCAGTGGCTGAAGGTGGCTTACCTTTCCGTGCGCGTTTTGGTGTGGAGCATGAGGGAGGTAATCTGCTTGCAGAAGGATCATTCACTGCAGGTTCTGAAATCGAAGATGGCTATCCTGAATTTACAGCTGAAATGCTGAAAAAGTTGGGTTGGTGGGATGATTTAACAACCGAAGAAAAACTAGCTGCTGAAGGTAAAAACTGGAAAACAGATTTATCAGGTGGTATTCAACGTGTTGCTATAAAACATGGCTGTGCACCATTTGGTAATGCCAAAGCACGCGCTATTGTTTGGGAGTTTCCTGATCCAGTGCCTATTCACCGTGAAGCCTTGTACACCAACCGTCGTGATTTGGTTGAAAAATACCCGACCTATGAAGATCGTAAAAGCTTTTATCGCTTACCAACGCGTTATGGTTCGATTCAAGCACAAGATTTTAGTAAAGACTTTCCTCTTATTATGACCAGTGGTCGTTTGGTCGAATACGAAGGTGGTGGCGAAGAAACGCGTTCAAATCCATGGCTTGCTGAATTACAACAAGATATGTTTGTTGAGATTAATCCGGGTGATGCCAATGACGTTGGCGTGCAACACGGTGACCAAATTTGGGTTGATGGACCGGAAGGTGGCTCAATCAAAGTAATGGCATTTGTTACACCACGCGTTGAACGAGGCGTAGTGTTTATGCCGTTCCACTTTGGTGGTCATTATCAAGGTAAAGATTTAACGGACAAATATCCTGAAGGAACAGTACCATTTGTTCTGGGTGAGTCCTGTAACACCGTGTTTACCTATGGGTATGATTCGGTAACTCAAATGCAAGAGACGAAAGTGTCTCTTTGTCGTCTTCGTGCCGTATAAGGGGTTTATGTAAATGGCTCGTATGAAATTTTTGTGTGATGAAGAACGCTGCATTGAATGTAACGCCTGTGTCACTGCTTGTAAGAATGAACATGAAGTGCCTTGGGGTGTTAACCGTCGTCGAGTCGTGACGATGGATGATGGCGTGCCTGGAGAAAAGTCTATTTCAGTCGCCTGTATGCATTGTACCGATGCGCCTTGTCAGGCTGTATGCCCAGTTGATTGTTTTTATACTACTGATGATGGTGTGGTGTTACATGATAAAGATATGTGTATTGGTTGTGGTTATTGCCTTTATGCTTGTCCGTTTGGTGCGCCTCAATATCCACAAGAAGGTGCTTTTGGTGCGCGCGGAAAAATGGATAAATGTACATTTTGTGCCGGTGGTCCTGAAGAAGATCACTCTCATGCAGAGTTAGAAAAATATGGTCGCAATCGTTTGGCTGAAGGTAAATTACCTTTGTGTGCTGAAATGTGTTCGACTAAATCATTATTGGCGGGTGATGGCGATATGGTCTCGGACATATTCCGTAACCGAGTGATACGTCGTGAAGGCCAAGCAAATACATGGGGCTGGAATACAGCTTACCAAGATTAATATGAAATATTTTCTACTCGCTATCATGCTATTTGGTTTAACGGCTTGTTATGAGAATACTGATGTGACTTTACATCAAGCAGGTGTCTATAAAGGTAAAGTTGATATTCATACGCAAACTAAGGAAGAGCGCCAAGCCATATTACATAAACGTTTTTCTCAGGTTCAAACGGATCGTTGATATGTCGACAACAAGTACATTAAGCAGACGAAAAAAAATGATGGCTTGGACTGGGCTGGTCATGTTGATGGCAATATTTTTATTGCCGATGATGGGTTATATTTCTACCGGCTTTGTGACTGCTGCAGATCAACAAGTACAAGAACAACAAACAAATCCAAGATCGGATTATTGGCGATTGGTTCGAGAAAATACTAAAGGTTATTCTGCGGTCAAGGGACGTGAAACCAATGAGTTAATTCAAGGCTCAGGCCAAAATTGGCGACAATTACGCAACGGGCCGATTGCCACTTATGGTAGTTGGCTGATTGGTTTTACATTGGCAATATTGGCTGTATTTTATCTGTGGCGCGGCAAGATTGAGCTTACTCATCCACGTACAGGTAAAACTATCGAGCGTTGGACCTTAAATGAACGTCGTATGCATTGGCTTACTGCAGGGCTGTTTGTCATCCTTGGTATTACAGGTATGAGCCTTTTGTATGGCCGTATGGTCTTAATTCCGGTATTCGGTCACCATGGCTTTTCTGTCTATGCCGAGATAGCGAAATGGATGCATAATATTCTCGGGCCAGTGTTCATGATTGGTTTATTTTCAATGATTGTTACTTGGTTTAACAATAATTTTCTTAATAAAGTTGATTTGGAGTGGTTTAAAGCTTTTGGGGGGATGATAGGTGATAAACATCCTTCGGCTGGAAAAATGAATGGTGGCGAAAAAATGTGGTTTTGGGCTCTTGCAACGGTTGGTGTGGCACTATGCTTGACTGGCTTAGTGTTAGATTTTCCTAATTTTGATCAGGAGCGTGAAATTATTCAAATTTCACATCTAATTCACCTGATTACGGCATTGGTTCTAGTTGCTTTTGCCTTCGGTCATATCTATATCGGTACCATCGGTACAGAAGGCGCACTTGAAGGTATGGTTACTGGACAGGTTGATACTGCATGGGCAGAACAACATCATGACTTATGGGCTGAATCAGTTATAAAGAAAGAGACAGATTCGCATTAATTAAGCATTAGATTTTGAAATAAAAAGGCCCATATTAATAATTTAATACGGGCTTTTTTATGGCTTATTTTTATGATTTAAATAACAAATAGATCTACAAAATCATTAGCGGGCATAGCGGATAGCTGCGCTTCATTCATGCATACATCCAAAATTTGTTGCTGTTGTTTAGATGGGAAACGACGTGCTAGATTGATTTTGAATTTTTTAACGAGTTCTGGAATACCTTCTTTTCTACGGCGACGGTGACCAATTGGATATTCAACAGCAATTTTTTCAGAACTACTTCCATCAGAAAAATAGACTTGTAATGCATTGGCAATCGAACGTTTCTCAGGATTTGAATAATCCTCAGTATAAACAACATTTTCAACACAATGCATTTTTGCTCTTAAAGCATCAATTCTAGGATCGGCTGCAACATCATCTTCATAATCAGCAGCAGTGAGCTGTCCTTTTAATAAGCCGATTGCAGCCATATATTGAATACAATGATCGCGATCAGCAGGATTAGATAATGGACCCTGTTTATCAATAATTCGGATGGCAGATTCATGGGTAGTGATTTCTATTTTGTCGATAAGCGCAATATCATCTAAGGTCTGAATACGTGAACCAATTTGTTGATGTAACAAAATGGCACTTTCAACAGCGGTTTGAGCATGAAATTCGGCAGGAAATGAAATTTTAAACAGTACATTTTCCATTACATAACTGCCATAGCCTCGTTGAAATTTAAATGGCTGACCTTTAAATGAAACATCATAAAATCCCCATATTTTAGCGGTCAGTACTGATGGGTAACCCATTTCACCTTTCATGGTCATTAAAGCAAGACGTACGGCACGGCTTGTCGCATCACCCGCTGCCCACGATTTACGAGAACCCGTATTGGGACTATGTCGATAAGTTCTAAGACTTTGACCATCTACCCAAGCATTTGATACTGCATTGATGATATCTTCTTTAGTGCCGCCAAGTAGACCAGTAACGACAGCTGTTGAAGCAACTTTAACTAACACAACATGATCTAAGCCTACACGATTGAAGCTGTTTTCTAGCGCTAATATACCCTGAATTTCATGAGCTTTAATCATTGCGACCAGTACTTCTCGCATTGAAATTGCTTTTTTACCTGCCTGTTGGCGAGTACGAGAAATCCAATCGCTGATAGCAAGAATGCCGCCTAGATTATCTGACGGATGCCCCCATTCTGCCGCTAGCCAAGTATCATTGAAATCTAGCCAGCGCACCATTGCGCCAATATTAAAAGCAGCGAGAATCGGATCTAACTGATATTGAGTGCCTGGTACTTTACTGCCGTTAGGAACAATAGTGCCCGGCACAACAGGCCCGAGCAATTTTGTACAGGCAGGATAGGACAGTGCTTCTAAACCACAACCTAGGGTATCCATCAAACAATAGCGTGCGATATCTAACGCTTCATTACTAGTAATTAAGTGGTCGTGCACATAATCAGCAATGTCTACCAGTACTTTATCAGGAGCAGGTCGAACGTTAGGAATATGGGATGACATAGTGAATCCTTGTAACTAAAATGAGTGAATCTGAAAGCTTAAGTGCGGGCTTCTAGAGGAATAAAGGGTCTTTCTTCGGGCCCAATATAGTCTGCATTTGGCCTAATAATTTTATTGTCAATGCGCTGCTCAATGATATGAGCCGCCCATCCAGTAACACGAGAAATAACAAAGATTGGTGTGAAGAAGCTAGTAGGTATGCCCATCATGTGGTAACTAGAAGCGCTGTACCAATCTAGGTTAGGGAACATCTTTTTCTCACGCCACATAACCTGTTCGATTCTTTGTGAAATATTGAATAAATTAATATTGCCACCGGCTTCACACAAACGACGTGAAACTTCTTTAATTGCCACATTTCGTGGATCGGAAATTGTGTAAACAGGATGACCAAAACCAATAATAATTTCTTTGTTAGCGATCCGTTGCATGATGTCTTGTTCTGCGTCATCAGGTGAAGCGTAGCGTTGAATAATTTCCATGGCAGCTTCATTGGCACCACCATGTTTTGGCCCGCTTAAAGCCCCTATTGCACCAGTAATGGCAGAGTAAATATCAGCTAATGTGCCAGAGATGACTCGTGCCGCAAATGTAGATGCATTGAATTCATGTTCAGCATATAACACTAATGATTCGTTCATCGCTTCAATATGTAAAGAAGATGGTTTTTTACCATGAAGTAAATGTAAAAAATGTGCTGCAATTGAATCATCGTCAGTCTCAAGTTCAATGCGTTGTCCATTTTGACTAAAGTGATACCAGTACAGTAAAACTGAGCCAAAACATGCAATCAACCGATCGGCAATATCTTGAGTGCCTTCAATTGAATGACTGGGAGCTTCCATTTCAAGCGTGCCCAGTGTTGAACATGCTGTGCGCATTACATCCATAGGATGTGCATTGGCAGGTAAGTTTTCTAGAATTATTTTTAGTGCATCAGGGAGACCGCGAAGCTGCTTTAATTTTTTATGGTAATGAGCTAATTGATTCTGAGTTGGTAGTTCACCATAAATTAGTAAATGCGCTACTTCTTCAAATGTTGTTTTGGCTGCTAGTTCTAATATGTCATAACCACGGTAATGTAAATCATTACCACTGTGACCTACTGTACATACCGCCGTTGTACCGGCAGCAACACCTGCTAGGGTAACGCCTTTTTTCTTTCTAACTTCAGTCATTGTCATATCCTCTCTTGCCAATCAATTAGGCAATACATCGTTGCCCAGTTAGTTTTTTTCAGTAGAAAATAATTGATCTAATTTTTGTTCATAGCTGTGGTAATCGAGATAGTCATAGAGCTCGTTACGCGATTGCATGAGTTCGATGACGTGTTGTTGTGTGCCATGTTCACGAACTGATTGATAAACTTTTAACGCGGCCTGATTCATTGCCCGAAAAGCCGATAGAGGATAGAGCACTAAGCTGACGTCATGTTGTGCTAATTGCTCAACTGTAAATAACGGTGTATTGCCAAATTCAGTAATATTGGCAAGTACGGGGACTTTAACGGCCTGTGCAAACTGACGGTACATGGTTAGCTCAGTGATTGCTTCAGGAAAGATCATGTCAGCACCGGCTTCTACACAGGCACCAGCCCGATCAATCGCTGACTGCAAACCTTCTACTGCAAGTGCATCCGTTCGCGCCATAATGACAAAATCATCATCGGTTCTGGCATCAACGGCAGCTTTAATACGATCCACCATTTCAGATTGGCTGACTATGGCTTTATTAGGTCTATGGCCACAACGTTTTTCTTGAACTTGATCTTCGATATGAACCGCAGCTGCACCCGCTTTAATCATTGATTTGATAGTGCGCGCAATATTGAAAGCACCGCCAAAGCCAGTATCAATATCGACTAATACAGGAAGATCGGTAACATTTGTTATCCGCTCCACATCAGTTAATACATCATCAAGTGTTGTAATTCCTAGATCGGGTATGCCTAACGAGCCTGCTGCGACGCCGCCACCAGAAATATATAAGGCTTTGTAACCAACTTGGGTGGCAAGTCGAGCATGGTAAGCATTGATAGCACCCATGACCTGAAGTGGCTTTTCATCTAGTACAGCTTGTCTAAATTTTGCGCCAGTGGAGAGAGTATTACTCATGATTTCTCCTCAGAGAAAAAGGCTTGATGGGCTTGCTCTGGTAGTTCAATACCTGTTTTCTGTGCTTGTTGTAATAACTGCCAGAAATAGCGATATGTTGCCCGGTCATGGAGGTCACCTTCATATTGTAGTGGTCCCCAATCTGCTTGTTGGGCTGCCAATAAAATATTGCAAGCATCGATTACTTCGGCGTAATTTGGTTTCATTGCATCGACGATGGCTGAAATTTGGGTTGGATAAATACTCCACATTCTCAAAAAACCAAAGTCATTACGAGCACGGCAGGCATCTGCATATGTAATCTCTGTATTTTTTAAATCCAAGGTTACGTTATGCGCTGGCACCACCCCATTTGCAAGGGCAGCGGATACTACTTCCGCTTTAGCTCGTGCTAATAGTTTATGGTCAAATTGCCCTGGGCTACGCATCGAACTTGCCGGAATCGCCCCATTATGAGCACTAACGAAATCCATCAAACCAAAGTCTAAAACTTGCATCCATGGTAATCCGGCAATCTGATAGGCATCGTGTAATGCACCATGTGTTTCTATCAGGACATGAATTGGAATTTCTCGAGTAATGCCATTTTGTTTAGCAACATATTGTATATAGCCAATCATTTCGGAAACTTGAGCAGCTTTAGTTGCTTTAGGTATGGTGATATAGCTGAGTACATTACCGGCACCCCCTACTAATATATCGATGTCTTGTTTCCAGCAGCTATGGCTAAAGTCATGGATTCGAGTTCCAGCCATTTTATGTTTATTAGCTTCGGAGCTGAGGATACGAACAATCATTGCTGCATGCTCACGTTCAGTGCCTGCTGCCGCACCATCTTCACAATCACAAGTAATATCGAAAATAGGACCCAGTGAATCTTGTAATGAAAGCGCCTTCAGGATCAGTTTTTCACTGCCTGCAAAGTGTTCACAACTAGGAATTATCGGAAATGCCAGTTCGCCATCAAACAGTGCATCGCGAGGATGAGTTAACGTTGTCATAGTAATTCCTTATCTTGATTAGATCTGCGAGGCATCAGTACCGTGTAGTCGAGGTCGAGCACCACATTGGGATGACATTGTTTTTTGTTATCTACAATAATGTTGGTGCTAGCGAGACTGTCGGCAGTTTGATTTTTGATTCCCACCATACGCAGACGCAATGCACCTATATCGTTACGTTTTGGTAATGTCCATTTTTCTAAGACTTCAGTCCAACAATAAAAGGTATCTCCACCAAAACTGGGGTTGTTGTGTGTACCAGAATTGATAGCTGCAATAGAGATAGCATTCTCCAGGCCGTCGTAACTGAGTGCCCGGCAAACTGAAATAACGTGTCCGCCATACATTAAACGTCGACCAAAGCTAGTTGATTTCATCATTAAACTATCAAAATGCAGTTTGGCATTGTTCTGGTAAAGTTTAGTCGCCAGTGTATGATCACTATCATCAACCGTCATTCCTGCTGGATGATTAATGCGTTCACCAGCTACATAGTCATCCCATAACTTGGCAGAACCTGTTGTTGTGGTATCAAAATATTTGGCATCTAAGTGACTGTATATAGCAAGGTTTTCAGCTGTTACGAATTGTGATAATTTAGGAATAACTGTTTTAGGTGCTGGCGCATCAAAATCACGCTTATGTATCATTACCCAACGTACCCAAGATAAGACTTGTTTGTGATTTTGATTTGACGTCGTTGAACGGACATAAACAATACCATTACGTCTAGTAGAGTTTTCTTTAACACCAATGACGGTTGAACTGGTTGTCAGTGTATCGCCAGCATAAACTGGATAATCGAATGTGATTTCAGCATAACCAAGATTTGCCACTGCGTTTACTGATATATCAGGTACCGTTTTGCCAAAAGCTATATGAAAGGCCAAAAGATCATCAATTGTTTTGTTTTCAAAGCCAAGTGAATGAGCAACTGGCTGTGCGCAGTGAATAATATGCCGTGATCCAGTCAAAGCAATATAGAGTGACGCATCACCTTCAGTAATAGTACGAGGTGTAGCATGCAATATGGTTTCTCCGAGTTCGAAATCTTCAAAATACCGGTTGTGGTTGGTCGTTAATTTAGTCATTATCTATACCCATTTTATTAATCATGTCACTGAGTCCTAAGAAACGTTTTGCAGCTATAACATGGTGGTGTTCCACCAATTTCCCATTAACTAATACAGTGCCTCGCCCAGCTGCATTTGCGGCGCTTAATTCAGCAATAATTTCTTTAGCCGTTTCAACTTCAGCTGGTTTTGGCGTGTATGCTTCATTGGCATAAGGTAATTGGAAAGGATGCACCAGAGATTTGCCATCAAAACCCATATCTCTGCCAATACGACAGGCGTATTCAAAGGCTTGCATATCTTTAAGATCACTATGAATACCATCAATTACCGCTCGACCATATGCACGAGCAGCCAGAACAACAAGCGATAAACTGGTTAATATTGCAGTGCGTTCGTAGGTAGGGCGGGCATGTAAATCTGAAATAAGATCTGATGTCGCCATAATCATACAAGCAATACGATCAGAAGCTTTTGCAATTTCTTCGGCATGAAGAACAGCTAGAGGGCTCTCGATCATCACCATGATGGGCATTTCGGGATTACCGGCATCATCCAATGCTTTAAGGGCTTTCATTACATCGTCATGATTTTCGATGTTTGAAAATAGAATGGCATCAGCGCCAAGATTAGCGATGGCATTGACATCGTCATAACCCCATTCTGAATCTAGATCATTGACTCTAACTACAACCTCACGAGGACCGAGTCCGCCTTTTTTCAGTGCAGCTACGACATTTTCACGCGAAACTTCTTTTGCTGACAACAGGATCGGAGCACCTAAATCTAAAATGACAGAATCTACATCCAGAGTCAGTGCCTTTTCTAGATAATGTTGATTACAGCCTGGAACATAGAGCATGGAGCGGCGTGGCCGAAAGTACTTGTTCATAGGGACACCTTTTTATAACGTTAATCCGTTAGGCAATTAATTGATGAATTCATTCTATGTCAGTCTGTTTTAGTGTGTCAATAATTATCTTATGTCTTATATAAGATATAAAACACTAGACATGTTTTGTGAACTGGTATAAATTACTAATGAACCGATTATAGGGTATTAGAATGTGATATTTAGAGTCTATTAATATAGACCAAGTGCAATAGTGATTATTTTGCAGATGCGTTTTTATAGCATCTTATATAAGACTGCGGTGATGAGATAAAATGGCGACTCAAGTAAAAAACCAAGGAAATAGCATGACCAACACGAATAGCACTCTTGTGTTTAAACCTCTATATGAGCAAATAAAGTCAGTGATCACTGACAGTCTTATTGCAGGCGAGTGGAAGCCAGGAGAGAGCATCCCTAGTGAAATGGAGTTAGCAGCTCGATATGGAGTGAGTCAGGGTACGGTGAGAAAGGCGATTGATGCACTGGCTAAAGAAAATATTGTGGTACGTCGTCAAGGCAAAGGCACCTTTGTTTCAACCCATAAAGAACAAAATAGTAAGTTACGTTTTTTACGATTAACGTCGGCTGATGGTAGTAAAGAATTACTTGAAAATGAATTGCTTGAATGTAAACGGATAAAAGTAAATGCAGAAATTTCAAAATCAACGGGTTTGAAAATTGGCACTGCTATTATTGAGATAAAGCGATTACTTACCTTTTCACAACGTCCAGTAATTCTTGATTACATCATCGTACAAGCTAAATCATTCAAGGGATTGAACGCCACTAAAATAAAAGAGAATAACGGTTCGCTCTATAGTATGTATGAAACCTTATATGGCGTACCGATGGTCAGAGCTGAAGAAAAATTATCAGCCGTGATGGCCACCAAAGAACAAGCTGATCTTCTTAATATTGAGCCGGGATTCCCATTACTGAGTATTGATCGTGTCGCTTATACCTATGGTGATAAACCTATGGAATGGCGATTAGGTCTGTGTGTGACTGATGAGCAACATTACATGAATTTTTTGGAGTAAATTGTGAATAGCCCAGAACTACATCAAGATTTGAAAACAAGAGCACTTAATTATCATCAGTTCCCACGTCCAGGCAAACTGTCGGTGGAATCTACAAAGCCTTGTGTTACAGCGTATGATCTTTCCCTTGCATACACGCCGGGTGTTGCTGCGCCAGTTAAAGAAATCGAGGCTGATCCCCGAAATGCCTATAAATATACTAATAAGGGTAATTTGGTTGCTGTTATAACCGATGGCACAGCCGTTTTAGGCTTAGGTGATGTAGGTTCATTAGCTAGCAAGCCTGTGATGGAAGGTAAGGCGGTATTATTTAAACAGTTTGCTAATATTGATGTATTTGATATTGAAGTGACAGCGCCTTCAGTAGAAAGCTTTATTGAAACGGTGGTTAATATTTCACCCACATTTGGCGGTATAAATTTAGAAGATATTGCTGCGCCGCATTGCTTCCGAATTGAACGGGAATTGCGTGAACGATTGAATATTCCAGTATTTCATGATGATCAACATGGCACCGCAGTAATCATCTGTGCAGCCTTGATCAATGCGCTTGAATTACAAAACAAAGATCTTACAAAAGCTGAAATTGTATTTCTCGGCGCTGGAGCTGCTGGCGTAGCAACGGCGCGTCTATTACGTACCATGGGCGCTAGACAGATCACTATGGTTAATAGAAAAGGAGTAATACATACTGAACGAACCGATATACATCAAGAGATTCAAGATTTAGTTAGAGATACACCACATAGAACACTTGCCGATGCGTTGACTAATGCCGATGTATTTATTGGGGTTTCAGCTGCTAATACCTTAGATGCTGATTTATTAAAATCTATGGCAGAAAATCCCATCGTCTTTGCATTGGCAAACCCTGATCCTGAAATACTGCCCGAGTTTGCTCATGCAGTTCGTGATGATTTGATTATGGCTACTGGCCGTTCTGATTTTCCAAACCAAGTGAATAATGCTTTATGTTTTCCTTATTTATTTCGTGGTGCGTTGGATGCACAGGCAACTCAAATAACTCAAAAGATGCAAATTGCAGCCGTCCATGCTTTAGCTGAATTAGCCCGTGAACCCATACCTACTGATGTTTTGTCAGCTTACAATCTTGATAAGTTGAGCTTTGGTAAATCATACATCATCCCCAAACCGTTTGATCCCAGATTATTGAGTAGAGTATCGGGCGCTGTTAAACAAGCTGCTCGTGACGACTGGTAACCGTAACATCATGGTTTAGTGCTGAACCTTATTCTTGATGATGAAATAGCGATGACCAACATAGACAACAAAGGGTAACAATATGGAACATAGAAATAATTCCTACGCTGAACCATATGCTGATGTCGACTTTTGCAGAGTGTTTAACTCGAGTGTATTAGGCGACCATTGGCCTGGGATCCAGCTCTATTATCCTCCAGTCAAATATTCACCTCAACAAGGTATTTATGAAGACTTAGAAGCCGCATCATTACGGATGAAAAGGCATGCCTATGACACACAAGCCCATACATTGATTTTTGATTTGGAAGATGGTTGTCGTCAGAAAGAAATGAGTCGCACCTTATTACGTCAGGAATTAGCTGAACTTCGTCAGCATAATAAAAAAGTGACGATCGCTATACGCGTTAATCCTTTTCGTACTCGTGAATATGAACTTGATATGCAGTTAGTTAGTGATATGGCTGATAATATCGATGTTGTTATGTTATCCAAAGCAGGTGAAGCATATGGTGCAGCGGAGGTAAGAGATCTGTCAAATTTATTGGTTGGCATGAACAATAAAATTACCATACAACCAATTATTGAGCATCCAAAGTCACTTAAAATTGCCCCTGAATTGATGCAATATTCTACGGTGAAACATGTGGTCTTTGGAATTCATGACTTTTCTAAAGCGATGGGTATCCATATTACCCCTGAACATTGGACAGAAGAGCTTAAATTTTTCTTGTATCAAATTATGTTTGAAGCTCGCATAGCTGGTAAAGGGGTTATTGGTGGTGTTGAAACCTTAATAGGATCTTCTAGCATGCCAGAAAAATTCATAGAACCCAATGATGTCAGGCGATGGCTCGATCTTCATGGAGAAGAAGAGTCTCGTATTGTGTATAAACATGCCTGCGAAGAGACTGCGATGGGACTTACCGGCAAGCAAGTTATTCATCCTAGCCATATCCATTTATGTAAAGTTGCCTACACACCATCGCCAACAGAAATTGCAAAAAAAATCAGTATTTTGAAAGCTGCAATTGAGGCCGATGCCTTATTAGGTGGCGCAATAAAGTTTGACGGTGAAATGCTTGACCCACCTATGTTTGGCAAAGCACTACAGACACTACTTCGTGCCAATGCGTTGCAATCCTTAAATGATGAAGATCGAAGTTTTGCTATGGAGGTTATGCAGTTAATGCCAGCCCAAGTAGTACGTGAAAACTGGCCATATGGAGCAATATTATGAGTAATTTAACAGCGTTCTCACCGTGGGTTTGGGATGTGCCAAACCACTTTAATATCGGCGTCGCATGTTCCGATCGTCATATCGGAACAAAAATCGAACACACAACAGCAATGATTGTTGAAGATGACCAGTTAGGTACCGATCAAATTAGTTTTGCTGAATTATCACAACGAACCAGTCAATTTGCACAATTATTACGTCAACTTGATGTTGTATTTGGTGAACGCGTTTTAATACGTTTACCTAATTGCTTAGACTACCCAATAGCATTTCTTGGTGCAATGAAATTAGGAGCTATTTCGGTTCCAACCTCTACTTTATTAACAGTAGAAGAGGTACTTTACTTAGCCAAAGACTCTGGTGCTAGAGTGTTAGTTATAGACAAGGCAATGTGGGTAAAATTATTGCCATATATTTCTCAGTGTCCAGATTTAACACTTGTTCTACTATCTGGACAAGGCGATGTGGTCGAGGCTGATACTGACGTTATCGTTAAGGATCTTGCTAAGGGTTTAGCATCAATAACCGATTGGCAACCGGCCTATAATACAATGGCAGATGATCCTGCTTATTTAGTTTATACCTCAGGCACAACAGGCTATCCTAAAGGCGTATTACATGCTCATCGAGCATTGATTGGTCGCACGCCAGCATCACAATATTGGTTCGATTTTGCTGAAGACAGTCAAGACCGCATCATGCATTCTGGTAAGTTTAATTGGACCTACGTGTTAGGTTCTGGGCTAATGGACCCCCTGTATTTGGGTAAAACAGTCATTGTCCATGAAGGTAAAAATGATGCCAATACATGGCCACGTTTAATCGCTAAACATCAAGCAACGATATTTGTTGGTGTGCCTACTATTTACCGACAAATTATTCAAAAAACAGATTTTAGTAAAAAGGATGTGCCCAGCTTACGGCATTGTATGAGTGCCGGTGAACACTTGTCTGATGAAGTTTTACAACTGTGGCAACAGCGTTTTGATATCAGTATTTATGAAGCTGTCGGTATGTCTGAGTTCTCATATTATCTGTGTGAAACAAAATCTCGACCTATTCGTCCGGGATCTGCGGGCTTTCCTCAACCTGGCCACGATATTCAATTATTAGACCCAGACACATTAGTACCTGTTGAAATCGGCCAAGAGGGTATGATTTGTGTACCAGATACTGATCCAGGTTTGTTTATTGAATATTGGAATTTACCCGATGAAACAACAAAATTAAAACACGATGGCTGGTTCTTAACTGGAGATTTTGCAAGGTACGATCAGGATGGTTATATATGGTTTTTAGGTCGGAAGGATGACATTATTAAAAGTTTTGGTTTTCGCGTCTCACCCTATGAAATTGAGCGAGTATTTAAATCGCACCCAGCAATCGCAGATTGCGCAGCCATAGGCGAGGAGATCGAGAAAGATAAAAATTTAGTGGTTGCCTATATTGTGCTTCATGAAGGAATGAATGTATCCCCCGATGAGTTATTGGCATTTGGTAAGACACACCTTGCCGTTTATAAAGCCCCTAAAGTTGTTTATTTGACTCAGGATTTTCCAAGAACAAAAAATGGCAAAATATTAAGGCGGGAAGTCAGTCCCGATATCGCAATCTTACGTTCAGGAACAAAACCATAGCATCAGCATCGAAGACTGGATATGATAGTAAGCTAATTTATCAAGCCAGTTGGAGACAGCTCATTCAACAATGAGTTAATCCACCCAATGCCTAGGTGCGGAAATGACTAATTCAGATTTGAATGAAGAAGAAATATTACGTACGATTTTTTTTGTATCTGATCGTACCGGCCTCTCGGCTGAACATTATGGCAAAACTTTATTAGCTCAATTTCCTAATCAACGTTATCAAATTATAACCTTATCCTTTGTTGATACTAGGGAAAAAGCGACGATTGCTAGTAACAAAATTAAGACCGCATATCGAACGTCAGGAAAACAACCCATTGTTTTCAGTACCTTAGTTGAAGAAAATGGTCAGCGCATTCTTAAAAGCACCGATGCTTGTATCATAAATCTATTTAATGCATTTTTAGAACCACTAGAGCAAACCTTTGGAGAGGCATCTTCCCATGTCCCAGGAAAGTTTCAGGGAAATAGTGGGATTTCAGGCAATCTAAGCTATCAGAAGCGGCTTGATGCCATCGATTATTCATTATCTCATGATGATGGCGTGCGTTATGACCAATATGATGAGGCAGATGTAATATTAGTCGGTGTTTCACGGTGTGGTAAAACGCCAACCAGCCTCTATTTAGCAATGAACTTTTCACTCAAAGTGAGCAATTATCCATTGACTGAGGAGGACTTAGACAAAAATACATTGCCTGATTTTCTACTAAAGCATAAACATAAGCTTGTAGCACTCACTATAAAAGTAGTACCTTTAAGCAAAATACGACGAGCTCGTCGACCTAATAGTGACTATTCCTCACTTAAGGTATGTGAACGCGAAGTGAAAATTTCAGAAATCATGTTTGAGCATGCAATAATTCCGGTATTTGATACTACGGATACGTCTATTGAAGAAATTGCTAGTGATGTGGTTCAAGCAATGAAGTTTGGACTAGCAGAAAATGGTGTCTAACAAAGTTAGCACTAAATTTAAATTAATAGCTTGATGTAAACGAGGACTTAAATAATGATTGAGTATGTAGTTGAATTAGACCAATTGAGCATGGATGATGTCTCCAGAGTCGGTGGCAAAAATGCGTCATTAGGCGAAATGCTACAAAATCTGGCGCCTTTAGGCGTTTCAGTGCCGGGTGGGTTTGCAACAACTGCCGATGCATATCGCGAGTTTCTTGTTCAAGATGGCTTGAAAGATAGAATTGCTGAACGTTTACACCAGCTAGATATAACTAATATCCCAGCATTACAGGCTGCGGGTAGTGATATTCGTCGCTGGATTAACGAAGTACCGTTTCCTGCCGAAATGGAAAAAGCAATTGATCAAGCTTATGGCCAATTAGAAAAAGAATACGGCCAAGAGGCTACATGGGCAGTACGTTCATCAGCAACAGCCGAAGATTTACCAGATGCTTCTTTTGCAGGACAACAAGAAACGTTCTTGAACGTTTCTGGTTTGGCGAATATCAAGCAATCAATTCGCGAAGTATTTGCCTCTTTATTTAACGACCGCGCAATATCGTATCGTGAACATCAAGGTTTTGAACATGATGAAGTCGCGTTATCAGCGGGCATACAAAAAATGGTGCGCTCGGATATCGCAAGCTCTGGTGTTGCTTTTAGTCTTGATACCGAAAGCGGTTTTCGTGATGTTGTATTCATAACGGGTAGTTATGGCCTAGGTGAAATGGTTGTTCAAGGCGCTGTTAATCCAGATGAATTCTATGTGCATAAACAAACGTTGGCTGCAGGTCGTCCAGCTGTATTACGTCGTACCTTAGGCCCAAAAGCGATCAAAATGATCTATTCCGGCGAAGCTAGTAATCCTGTTAAAACAGTTGATGTTGATCCTGAGTCACGTGTCTTATTTTCGCTCACTGATGATGAAGTTGAAACCTTAGCAAAAATGGTAGTTACCATTGAACAGCATTACCAGCGCCCTATGGATGTTGAGTGGGCAAAAGATGGTATTGATAATCGAATCTATATTGTTCAAGCTCGCCCTGAAACTGTAGAAAGCCAACAAGAAAATGTAATTGAAGAATATGTCCTAAAAGAACGTAGCAAAATATTAGCGGTTGGCCGCTCTATTGGTAAAAAAATTGGTAAAGGTCGCGTTAGGTTATTCACCAGCCTTGATCAAATGGATCAATTTGAAGAGGGTGATGTTTTGCTCACAGATATGACCGATCCTGATTGGGAACCCATTATGAAAATATCGTCGGCCATTATCACTAACCGTGGTGGCCGTACTTGTCATGCTGCAATTATTGCACGTGAATTGGGAGTACCGGCTGTTGTAGGTTGTGGTGATGCAACTGAACTTGTAGCAGATGGTTCTGAAGTAACAGTGTCTTGTTCAGAAGGTGATGAAGGCCATATCTACGACGGCTTATTAGAGTTTGAGTATAACCTTCGACAAATGAATGAAATGCCAGAGATCCCCGTTAAAATAATGATGAACGTGGGTAATCCAGATCGCGCATTTACATTTGCTCAATTACCTAATGACGGTGTTGGCTTGGCACGTTTAGAGTTTATCATTAATAATATGGTGGGTATTCACCCTAAAGCGTTAATCAATGCTGATAAAATGGCTGATGATGTAAAAAAAGTTATTTATGAAAGAACGACGGCTTATGGCGATCCCGTTGAATTTTATGTCAGCCGAATCGTGGAAGGTGTGTCAACAATTGCCGCATCATTTAGTCCTAAAAAAGTAATAGTTCGCTTATCTGACTTTAAATCAAATGAGTATGCCAACCTAATCGGTGGCGCTCAATTTGAACCCCATGAAGAAAATCCAATGATTGGCTTTAGAGGAGCTTCACGCTACATCTCAGATGATTTTAGAGAATGTTTTGAGCTTGAATGTAAAGCAATGAAACGCGTTCGAGATGAAATGGGTTTTACCAATGTTGAGTTGATGATCCCGTTCGTACGTACAACGGCAGAAGCAGCTGCCGTTATTGAGATAATGAAAGAAAATGGTCTTGAGCGGGGCAAAAATGGACTGCGTATCATTATGATGTGTGAATTACCTTCTAATGCAATATTGGCATCTGAATTCCTAGAGTATTTTGATGGTTTCTCTATAGGGTCAAATGACATGACTCAGCTGACATTAGGATTGGATCGTGATTCATCATTGGTTGCTGATTCGTTTGATGAACGTAACCCCGCGGTTTTAGCGATGTTGGATATGGCGATTAAAGCCTGTAAAGATGCGGATAAATATGTCGGCATTTGTGGTCAAGGTCCATCTGATCATCCAGATCTAGCGAAATGGTTATTAGGTAAAGGGATTACTAGTATTTCTCTGAATCCAGATACCGTTGTTTCTACATGGCAAGACTTAGCAAGCTAAACTAATTAGTGAGTTAAGTGTAATGTCGGTATTCATACCAGATAACGTGACCAATTACATTATGTGACTTTATAGTGTTATTGGTCACTGTTAATTATTCTTTATAGATGGTTATAAATAGTAACGATTGCCGTCTTGGGTCATCGCAAATATCGGCAAATAAACGCGTAATATACTGAGGTTGTTATTTAGGTATATTTATTTTGGTACTATCGGTACAGAAGTGAAGGTGCTTTAGAAGGAATGTTGACAGGTCGGTTTGATACCGCTTGGGCAGAACAATACCATGATCCGAGCTTACAAGATTTGCAGCAAAAACGATAGAGCTCAAAATCCAATTAATGATCTAGATCATAAGACTGATTGTTCGTTAAAATGTTTGAATGGTGTAGTGTTATTATTAAACTTTAATTTAGGAGTAAATTATGCCACTAACCCATCACCCTTTAGTTAAAGAGTTCCCAGAAGATAAAGATCAAATCCATAAACTAAAAGCGAGTAATAACTATTTTCATCATTTGATGGAGCGTTATGAAGCAATTGATAAGCAAATTTTCCGTATTGAAAGTGGTGAAGAGCCGACTAGTGACGAGTATGTCAATAGACTGGGTAAAGAACGTCTTCAATTGAAAGATGAGCTTTATCAGATAATTAAAACTAGTATCAAATAGATGCACTTAATGCATTAAAATTACGAAATATAAAGTGAGAATAAAGCCATTAAATACAAGGTATTTAATGGCTTTTTCATGTCTACAGCACGATTTATAAACGAACTTCATTAATTAGGTGTTTGTTCTTACTTCACAATAAGGTCTGGGCATGGTACTTTCATCGCTAATTATAATAAAAAACCCTAACGGGATCATTAATTGAAGTGTGAGAGGCGTATATATAAATGAGCAAGCAAGAAATCAGTGCTCTGAAGGATGGGCGTAAGCTGAAATTGCCAAGATCTGTAGGTAAAGGTCGACAAGTTGACACCGAGGCGTTGTCTCAAGTACAGGCATTATTGGGTGATGAGTCACGCCAGAAAGACTTATTAATTGAACATCTGCATAAGATTCAAGATACTTATAAGCAAATTTCGGCTGCTCATTTAGTCGCACTTGCTCGTGAAATGAAGCTTTCAAAAGCTGAAGTGTACGAAGTTGCAACGTTTTACCACCATTTTGATGTGATTAAAGAAGGTGATACGCCTCCTGCTCCTTTAACAGTACGTGTTTGTGAATCACTTACTTGTGAAATGATGGGAGCAGAAGGCTTAATCAATTCATTAGAAAGCGGCTTAGGTGATGGTGTGCGTGTACAACGTGTACCTTGTATTGGCCGTTGCGATAAAGCACCTGTTGCTGTGGTAGGTATGAATCCTATTGAGCATGCTGACACCTCTAAGGTCACTGATGCTGTAAAAAATAAAATGGTTGAAGCTGAAAGCCTAGAAGCTATTGACTATGAAAGTTATATTGACCGTGGTGGTTACAGCACGTATCAACTTTGCATTAATGAAACCTATAACGTAGATAAAGTGTTGGATGCCATGAGTGATTCTGGTCTACGTGGTTTAGGCGGGGCGGGTTTCCCGGCTGGCCGTAAGTGGCGAATAGTACGTGAACAGCCGGAACCTAAATTGATGGCAGTCAATATTGATGAAGGCGAACCAGGAACATTCAAAGATAAATATTATCTAGAACGTGATCCACATTGTTTTCTAGAAGGTATGTTGATTGCTGCTTGGGCAACGGGCATTAATGAAATTTATATTTATTTGCGTGATGAATATGCAGCTATTCGCCAATTATTGGAAAAAGAACTGGCCAAATTAATTGCCAATCCACCAGTCAGTAATCTGCCGACGATACATCTTCGTCGCGGAGCAGGTGCGTATATCTGTGGTGAAGAATCGGCAATGATCGAGTCAATAGAAGGTAAGCGAGGCATGCCAAGACTCCGTCCTCCATTTGTGGCGCAAGTTGGTTTGTTTGGTCGCCCGACTCTAGAGCACAATATGGAAACACTATACTGGGTGCGAGATATATTGGAAAAAGGCCCATCTTGCCTAACGGATCATGGTCGTAATGATCGTATTGGTTTACGTTCATTTTCGGTCAGTGGTCGCATTAATAAACCGGGAGTTCATTTAGCGCCTGCCGGTATCACCATGCGTGAACTAATTGAAGAATATTGTGATGGCATGCAACAAGGCCATGAGTTTTATGGCTATTTCCCTGGAGGGGCATCAGGTGGAATATTGCCTGCATCATTAGGAGATGTGCCGCTCGATTTTGATACATTACAACCGTATGGTTGTTTTATTGGTTCGGCTGCTATCATCGTATTTTCAAATCAAGATAAAGCACGTGACTTAGCGGTTAATGCGATGAAATTCTTTGAAGATGAGTCTTGTGGTCAGTGCACGCCGTGTCGCGTGGGTACTGCTAAAGCGGTAACCTTAATGAAACAAAAAACGTGGGACAAAACGCTATTAGAGGAGCTTTCTGAAGTGATGATTGATGCCTCTATTTGTGGTCTGGGACAGGCGGCGCCCAATCCAGTTCGAAGTGTGATCAAATATTTCGCTGATGAGTTAGAGATTGAGGGAGTGAAATAATGGCTATTAATTTCACATTAAATGGCAAAGCGGTTGTTGCTGATGATGGACAAACGTTGCTTGATGTTGCAAAACAACAGGGTATTGAAATTCCACATTTATGTTATTCAGAGCGCCAAGGTGCTGACGGTAACTGTCGTTCCTGCATGGTAGAAGTGGATGGCGAGCGAGTATTAGCACCATCTTGTTGTCGACAACCAGCAGAAGGCATGAACGTTCAATCCAATAGTGAACGTGCCGTTAAATCACAAAAAATGGTATTGGAGTTATTAAAGTCAGACGTGTCAGAAAAGCCTCATACTCTTAATTCAGAATTAGACTACTGGGCGAGCAAGTTGGAAGTAGGATTGCCACGATTTGAAGCAAGGCACCAACCTAAGGCAGATATTTCACACCCTGGTATTGCCGTTAATATGGATGCTTGTATCCAATGTACTCGTTGTGTACGAGCATGCCGTGATGAGCAAAACCATGATGTAATTGGTTTAGCAATGCGTGGTACACATAGCCAAATTGTGTTTGATCTCGATGATCCTATGGGTGAAAGCACCTGTGTCGGTTGTGGTGAATGTGTTGAAGCATGTCCTACTGGTGCATTGATGCCCGCTAATCACATCGGTATGGTAGAGCCTGATCGTAAAGTTGATTCAGTTTGTCCATATTGTGGTGTCGGTTGCCAATTGACCTACAACATTAAAGATGAAAAAATTATCTATGTGGAAGGTCGTGATGGCCCAGCTAATAAAGGTCGTCTATGTGTGAAAGGCCGTTATGGTTTTGACTATATTCACCATCCACATCGTTTAACTAAACCGTTAATTCGCCGAGAAGGGGCACCAAAATCAGCTGAATTCTCAATGGATCCAAAAGATGTTGACAAAATATTCCGCGAAGCTACTTGGGATGAAGCCTTAGCGTTTGCTGCGGGTGGATTTAAAACTATTCGTGATCAGCAAGGCCCTAATGCCTTGGCAGGTTTTGGTTGTGCTAAGGGAAGTAACGAAGAAGCTTATTTACTGCAGAAATTAGTAAGAACAGGTTTCAAAACAAATAATGTTGATCACTGCACTCGACTTTGTCACGCGTCTTCCGTAGTTGCTTTATTAGAATGTTTGGGTTCAGGCGCTGTTTCAAACCCTGTTTCTGATGTTGATAAAGCTGAAGTCATTGTGATCATTGGTGCTAATCCAACGGTTAACCATCCTGTTGGTGCGACATGGATGAAAAATGCCATGCGTAAAGGTACTAAGTTGATTTTGATGGATCCACGTTCAACAGAATTATCCCGTCAGGCAACGCATCATATAGCATTTAAACCGGGTAGCGATGTACCGATGTTAAACGCAATAATGCATACGATTATTGAAGAAGGTCTGACTGATCCTGAGTTTATTGCCGAGCGTACCGAAGGCTTTGAAGCGATGAAAGCGCATTTGAAATCTTATACGCCTGAACTGATGTCACCTATTTGCGGTATTCCTGCTGAACAATTAAGGCAAGTTGCAAGATTGTATGCGCTATCAAAAGGATCGATGATATTTTGGGGTATGGGTGTTTCTCAACATGTTCATGGTACTGATAACGCACGTTGCTTGATTTCATTAGCATTAATGACAGGGCAAATTGGTCGTCCAGGCACAGGATTGCATCCACTACGTGGTCAAAATAATGTACAAGGTGCATCTGATATGGGATTAATACCGATGGTATTCCCTGATTATCAACGAGTTGACGATGAAAAAGCACATGCCTATTTTGAAGAGCTTTGGGGATGTAAATTAGATAATCGTCCAGGATTGACAGTTGTTGAAATTATGCATGCTATCCACAACGGAAATTTAACGGGCCTATATGTACAGGGTGAAAATCCTGCGATGTCTGATCCTGATGTTAATTATGCACGGCATGCATTAGCTGAGCTTGAACATTTAGTGGTGCAAGATATTTTCTTGACGGAAACCGCTTATTTTGCCGATGTGATATTACCTGCTTCCTCATTCCCTGAGAAAACAGGAACATTCACCAATACCGACAGGTTGGTGCAACTCGGACGTAAAGCTATTGATCCACCTGGCGATGCAAAGGAAGATCTATGGATCATCCAAGAAATGGCAAAACGTTTAGGTCTAGATTGGAACTACAAAGATGCTGCCGAAGTATTTGAAGAAATACGTAAAGCTGTTCCAATGATGGCTGGCATGACTTGGGCTCGTCTTGAAGCGGAAGGTTCCATTGTATATCCGTGTCTTAAAGAAGGGGATCCTGGTGAAGCAGTTATTTTCACAAAGACATTTGAAAGTGAAAATGGCTTGGGTAAATTTGTGCCGGCAGATATTGTGCCGCCTGCAGAACGCCCTGATGAAGAGTATCCGTTTGTTTTAATTACTGGACGGATGTTAGAACATTGGCATACTGGTTCGATGACGCGTCGTTCAAACGTGTTGGATGCCTTGGAGCCTGAAGCGGTGGCAACCATTAACCCAATTAGTTTGGATGAGATGGGGGTGAAACCGGGCGAAATGATTACTTTATCAACACGACGTGGTGAAATTTCAATGATTGCCCGGGCTGATGAATCAGTGCCCACAGGTGCAGTATTTATGGCATTTTGTTATTACGAGGCAGCCGTTAATAAATTATCTAATGCAGCCTTAGATCCTGATGCTAAAATTCCTGAATTTAAATATTGTGCGGTTAAAGTCACGCCGGGTGGTAAACCATTAGAATTCCATTCCTACGGTGGTGGTCAATCTAACAATAAACTCCACTAAAAAATTACCTCTAACGCTACCATATAACTAGCTAGTCTTGCCCCTTAAAATGTAGAAAATACATTTTAAGGGGCATAAACTTGTTTATAATATTGGTGGTAAAGCACATCGGTAAATTTGGAGTACTCTAAATCTTAAGAGTTAAGTACTAGGTTGTTTTGCCCTTCATAAGGGCAGAGTTAGAGATGCTTAGAACGGACGCTTAATTAATGTGCATTTTCAGTTTTTGCTAAATTTTGGCGAAATAAAGGAAGTGGAATGAATGCCTACACTACGAACACCTAATGCTGATATAACGGCTAGTCAGACTACTGAAGGTGGCATTATATTAACAAGTACCGGTGATTGGACGGTTGCTGGTATTGATGGTTTAGCCGCTAAATTAGTAAGCCTTTTAGGCTCATATAATAACCTAACTATTCACTGGAATATTACTAATATTGGCGAAATAGATTCAGCAGGCATGATGTTGTTTTTACACTACCATGACTTACTAATTACCAATAATTGTAAGGTTATCGTTATTGGCGAGACCGCAAATAATCTGCGGCTTAGTCAGTTATTACGTAAGCATATCGATAAAAAACCACAGGTAGAAGTAACAAAAAAAGTTGCCCACAGCTTATTTCAGCCTCTTCACCAATTAGGAAAATTAACTAGCAATTTTTTCAGCGAGCTATTGTTATTTTTTGCATTCTTTGGTGAGACGACCACCGTATTTGTTAAATCATTACGGCATCCTTTAAATATCCGCTATGGCGCAATCATTAAGAATATTGAAGAGTCTGGTGTTCGTGCTATTCCAATTATTATAGTCACCAGTTTTTTGATCGGGGTGGTCATTACCTACCAAGGTGCTGTTCAGTTAGAAAAATTCGGTGCCAATATTTTCATTGTTGAAATGATAGGTATTTCTCTCACCAGAGAGTTGGCGCCTTTGATAACTGCAATTGTTGTAGCAGGTCGAACAGGCTCAGCTTATACCGCGCAATTGGGCGTGATGAAAATCACTGAAGAAATGGATGCGATGCGGACTATGGGCTTTAATCCACATCATTTTTTAGTCATCCCTCGTATTTTGGCTTTAATGATTGCTTTACCATTACTGGTTTTTCTTGCCGACATTGTAGGTATTTTTGCTGGCATGATTATCTCTGAGGTACATTTACAATTATCATTTTCAGAATTCTTTCATCGTCTGCAAAATGTACTGGACGTAAAACATGTTTGGATTGGCCTTATTAAAGCACCATTTTTTGCATTTTTAATCGGCATAATTAGTTGTTTTCGTGGCTTTCAAGTTCAAAAAAATACTGAAAGTATTGGTCGATATACCACGATAAGTGTAGTTAATGCCATTTTCCTAGTTATTGCTTGTGATGCAATATTCTCGGTTATTTTAACGGAAATGGGCATTTGATCAGTCCCATTATTACCGTGAAAGATGTAGTGACACAGTTTGCTCTTAATCGTGTGCATGATGGTGTCAGTTTGCATGTTGATCAAGGTGAGATTTATGGCCTATTAGGAGGCAGTGGCTCGGGTAAAACAACCTTGTTAAAAGAAATGATCATGTTACTAGAGCCGAAAGCTGGTGAAATCACTATTCTTGGGCAGAATATAATGACGAGTAGTGACAAGGACAAAGATTGCTTAAGACGACAATGGGGTGTGTTATTTCAGAACGGTGCCTTATTTTCATCTTTGACTGTCGCTGAAAATGTAGCCCTTAGTTTAAAAGAATATACAGACATTCCAGCTTCTTTGATTGGTGATATAGTCAGTATGAAAATCAGTATGGTCGGATTACCGCCACATGTTGGAGCACTGTATCCAGCTGAATTAAGTGGGGGTATGATTAAGCGAGCATCATTAGCAAGAGCGTTGGCTATGGATCCTAAATTATTATTTTTGGACGAACCTACTTCGGGGCTTGACCCTGTCGGTGCAGCAGCATTTGATCAACTTATTCTACAATTGCGCGATATGCTTGAATTAACCATCGTCATGGTGACACATGATTTAGATTCAATTTGGACTACAGTGGATCGTCTAGCGGTTTTAGGTGACAAGAAAGTGATTGTAGAAGGGACGCTTGATGATGTGAATCGATCAGAACATCCTGATATAAAAGCTTTTTTTAGAGGGGAACGGGGATTAACGCGTATGCAAAATGGAAAGTAAACTTAACTATACAATTGTAGGCTTATTTGTCGCTATATTATTGGCTGGCTCTCTGATATTTCTTTATTGGTTGAGTAAAAGTACCGGTAATCAGCAATATGATTATTACCACGTTTATATGACCGAGTCGGTATCAGGTCTCAGCGCAGATGCCTCGGTTAAATATCTCGGTGTTGATGTGGGCAGGGTTACAGAAGTTGATATTAACCCGGCTAATTCAGAGCAAGTATCATTATTATTAGAAATCCGTCAAGGCATACCCGTTAAGATCGATACTAAAGCCTCGCTTAGATTTTACGGCGTAACCGGATTGGCCTTTATTGAATTGATGGGCGGAGGTAAGGATTCACCATTACTCGAACCTAAACACGAGGGCGATATTCCGGAAATAGAGGAGTCAGCGTCAACCTTCTCAAATATTGAGAAAACCTTAAATGATCTCGCCGCCAACTCAGCGACTGTTTTACAAAAGATAGATCTATTACTCAGTGTTGATAATTTAAATAATGTTGATGATATTTTAGAACATACTAAATTAATTTTGAGTGATTTCAATCAATATCAGCCACATATTGCCAGCTTGATCGAACAGGGTGTTGTTGCTGAAAAAAGTATTAATGAAGCCTTTAAGAAAATTAGCCAAGCGGCTCAAGGTGTAGTCAATATAACCGCTAGCGTAGCTGGAAATGTTCAGGTGATGCAGACAGACTTTAGTTATACCTTATCTGAAATCGACTCGGCATTACAAAGTGTAAAAAATATGACAGATAGTTTTCAACATAATTATGCAGATGCAGGCAAAGAAATAACAAAAGAAGTTTCACAAAGTTTAACTTCATTTCAACAACTTCTTTCAGAGATGGAAGTTTTAGTCGTTGATTTACAACGTACAGCCAGAAAAATTGAAACTAGCCCAAGCGATTTATTTCTGAAAAGTAACAAGACGAAATTAGGGCCTGGCGAGGGAGTTCATGGTGAAAAATAAACAGTATCTTTTATTGATAATAATCACTACTGTTTGGCTGACAGGCTGCGGAGTAATTACGCCGAAAGCAAGTGCTGCTATAGATGTGTATACACTTTCACAACAAATGGAACTGCTCAAAACACCATCTGAGATGAAAGCATCTAGGACGTTAATACTTGCAATGTCGCCCATTCGTAGTCCACAAGGTTTACTGAGTACGGGTATTATTTACAGAGATACTGACTATGGTTTTAACAGTTATGCTTATAGTCGCTGGAGTGATAATCCGAGTAAATTGTTAGCTAGCTATCTTCAACAATCTCTGGCACAAAGTCAGCATATTTCTGCTGTTATCCCTGTTGGTTCAAGAGCAGATGCTGATCTATTACTTGAAGCAACTTTGGTCGATTTCAGTCACCATCTTCAAGCTGATATGATAAGTTCAACAGGTGTCGTATCGATTATATTTTATTTGATTAATCCACGAGACAAAACACTTATAGCCACTAAGCAATTTACAAAAGAAGTGATTGCGAACCAAAACAATGCCAAACATGCGACCATCGCCATTAATCAGGCTAGCGAATTAATGGCAACCGCTTTGCAAGAGTGGTTAGAGCTAGAAATTACGCACTTACCTGAAAAGTAAGTTTAACAAAGCATGAAGTTTCAAACGCTAATGAGGAATAGAAAGATAAAGATGGCTAAAGTTTCATTTATACTCAGATGATATCTCAACTTATGACAACACATGCTCCGAAAAATAACAAAGCGAGTGTTTTTATTAAGCGGAATAGCTGTTTAGCGTTTAAGTAGGTCTCTTATTTCTGTTAATAAAACCACTTCAGTTGAAGGTTTAGCCGGTGCTGCCGGTGTTTCATCATCTTCTTTCTTTTTAAGAGAATTCATTACTTTAATAGCCATAAAGATAGCAAAAGCAACAATGAGAAAATCAACGATTGATTGAATGAATAAGCCGTAGTTTATTGCAACAGCAGCGGCTTCACCTTGTGCTTCCTGAATCACGTATACGAGGTCTGAAAAATCAACTCCACCTACCAAAACACCGATTGGTGGCATTATGACATCCCTAACTAAGGAAGCGACGATTTTACCAAATGCCGCACCGATGATAATACCGACAGCCATATCAACAACATTGCCTTTCATGGCGAAGCTTTTAAATTCATTTACAAAACTCATACACATTTCCTTTAAGTTAGTTAATTTTTATTAATATGAAATAAGTAGGGCAAATAACGATAAGTGTATAAAAACTTATGTATTATTATTTTTATATTATAATAATATGAGTTTCATGGCGAGTTTTTTGAATGACAAAATCTATGATCGGTAACCGAAAGTTATAATCAAATATAACAAGATTAACCGCCGAGATAATCGAAAGAAAGGGCTATGCAATGCATAATCGTTTTAAAGATGCCACACCATTTCTTTCACTGATATCAGGTGTAATGATGAGTTCAAGTACGGTCACAGAAGCAAGCTGTACATGGTACTCATCGAGTTGACTGGTAGAGCCGTCAGGGCTGAAGTTCCATTGTTGTCGAACTATTTCTTGATATGATTCGCCATTATCAGGCGACCAACGTAAAACGTATTCTTGGGTACGTTCAACTGCAAACTCTTCAAAACCTAGCCTAATCCATTCAAGCTGTTCTGGATTATCAAAGATTAAGCGGATAGTCTGCTTTCCCGAATCCGATGCCTGCCAGCCTGAAACTTTGTCAGCAAGGAGAGCGGCTTCAATGGGATACTCGGAGTCTTCGGAGGTCACTTCAACAATGGCAATTTTTTCGATATCTAGCCAGTTCCGTTCAGGATGTGACGGATCGTGCTGTACGGGATTGATAATTCGTTTACGCATTATAATTCCTTTAAGTTGAATTGAAATCGATAAATATTGCTAAGAACTGTAATTTTTTATAACAACATTAGTGCTGGCATAGTTGAGAATAAACAGGTTCTGAACGTGAAGATTGTTGTGGAAAGATAACTTCCTTGTATTATTGCAGACATAGATTGACTTTAATCCTATGAAAATTATTTATCAATAATAAATAAGAAATTGTTAACATCCTACGGATTCAACTATGACGAGTGTAGGTACCTGGGTTATTGATGTCTATAACGCCAAGTGGGAGCTTGATTTATATCAATTATCTGCTGTTCGATTAGCCATTGTTTGGCATCTTCCGCATCGTGTTCGAACCATGCTTTGGCTGAACCCAATCTAAAAGTATAACCCCAGCTATCCATGTCAGTCATCATACGATCTCTGCCGAGATTGGGTAAATGGTCGGCTAGTAAAATTTGTAGATAACACACACCGTTTTCTTCATCATAATCACCCTCAGCATCGGTATCGAGCTTTTCTCGTCGTGCAGGATCCATGCAGATGTAATGACCTGCCTCATGTAAGGCTGAATGTATCGGCGTATCATGACGAAGATAAAGTTTCTGGCCAATTAAGCCTGCTTCGCGTTCACCAAAAAAACTGCCTTGAATAGTAGCGTGCTCTGCAACGTGTTCGATTTCAATGCCATAAGGTTTAAGTAATTTGGCGAGTTGTTGTTGACGTTGCTGGTCGCAATTTAAAACGTTAGTAGGGTCAGTAGCTGGAGTTGAATCAGACACGACGAGCATCACCAATAATGTGATTTGTCACCATGCCTGCGAGTGTTAAGCCAAAGATGGCAGGCATATAGCTCATGGTGCCATTTACTGCACGTGGTCGCCCATGTGCAACAGCTTCAGGTGGTAATGCCGGTAGTGGTGATTCGATCGAATACACGGTTTGAATACCTCGACCTACACCATTTCGCCGTAAATGGCCTCGTAATTGTTTAGCAAGTTTACATATTGATGTATCCATTATATCGCCAGTCCGGATAAGGGTTGGGTCGAGTTTACCGCCTGCGCCCATGCTGGCAAAAATAGGCATGTTTTTACGCCATGCTGTGGCCATTAATTGTGTTTTACTACTCATGCTATCAATGGCATCGATGACCACATCATATTCTGGCGTAAGTAGGTCAGGGATATTGGTTGGTGATAGAAACTCGGTAATAATATTGATTTTACATGCTGGATTTATGTCGTTGATCCGTGCTGCCATAACGTCGACTTTAAGTTGGCCGATGGTAGAATTTAAAGCGATCAATTGTCGATTGATATTTGATGCCGATACAATATCATGATCAACTAATGTTATTTCACCTACCCCCATTCGAGCCATTGCTTCGGCAGTGAATGATCCCACACCGCCCATTCCAGCCAGAAAAATGTGGCTTTTTTCAAGTCGTTTGATACCTTCATCTCCTATGAGGATATGAGTGCGTTCAAATAGTGGGTTTTGATTGGTCATGTTTTATTCCTTGCTGAGCACTATCTATTGTAAGAGTGTTTAAGTTTTGCCCGAAATGCAGCCTTAATAACGCCACCGCCATTTTGGTGATTAACGATTTGGTTATTTTAAGCTAGTCATAGCTCGCCAATTAGAGGGCTAGAGGATGATGGCCAAGACAGAATTCTAAGATTCCAATATTTACGGTTATTGGCAATATTGTCTATTATTTTGGCCTAACATGGCAAAAATTAACATTTCTTCTAGTGGTGAAATCATTATATAAAAAATAGTTTCCGCTTTATATGTATGGTATATGAATTAAGCAATTCTTTGTTAAGAGCTGATACACATGGTCTAACCTGGTCGTGAAAATCTGTAAATTTTATTGTTCTGAAGAATAACTAGAATATTAATCCGACAATTTGGCATAACTGGTAAGAATATTGCCTATATTTTGTGATAATAAACGCATAATGCGCGGGACGTAGTTAAAAACTATGATCGGTAAAGATAGTTGCCGGACTGACAAGTTGATAATCTTGCTAGTTTATATATCGTCAATTAATTAAGTAAAAATAGGAGATTAAGGTGATTGAAAGCCTGAGAAATACATCTATCAGCCTTAGGGTTCTATTAACGATGGCGATTATTTATTTAATTGCTTTGACAGTATCGACTATTTTTACGTCTAGCCAGCAAAAAGACCAAATGATAGACATCGCAGATGCTCAAGCGCGAAGTACGGCATACAATTACTTAGATAATCTCAACACGATGATGGTGACTGGAACTATTGCCAATCGGAATATTATTCGTGACAAGATGCTACTAGATCCTGCTATCACCTCTTTACGATTGATGAGATCTGATGCTGTTTCAGATATGTTTGGACCAGGCTTACAGCAAGATATGCCGGTAGATGAGCAAGATAAACGGGGTGTCAACGGTGAACAGCAACTTTGGATGGAAGAGGGTGATAGCGGTCGGATATTGAGTGTGATAGAACCGATTCGTGCGACATCAAACACGCGAGGAACAAATTGTCTGCAGTGTCACATGGTCCCAGAAAATACAATATTAGGTGCTATTAGAGTAGATTATTCCCTTGAGCAGATGGATAGTAAAATTGATAAGGCGATTTGGGGCAGTATCGCTATTAATGGGGTTATTTTTGTATTAGGGTTGTTTTTAATGGCACTGGTCGTTAAACATGTCGTTATTGGCCCTATAGATTATTTACGCCAAATGATTGAAGGTATTAGCTCCGATGCTAATTTAACACGCCGAATTGAGGTGAAATCGGCTGATGAAATCGGCAAAGTCACTGCTGCTTTTAATCGAATGTTAGAAATGTTTCAGCAAACGGTAAGTCAAATTTCACAGGCCAGTCAAGAGCTTGAAAATACGGCCCTACGAACTGCGAAAATTGCAGAGCAAACAAATGCAGGCGTTGAGCAACAACAGGCAGGAACACAACAAGTTAGTCAGGTAATGTTAGAGTTAACATCACTAGTCAATGATGTCGCTAACCACACGGTGTCAGCAACAGCGAAGGCGAGCCATGTTAATACCCAAACCATTGAAAGTGGCAGTTTAATGCAGGAAACGGTAGATTCATTAAGCGCACTAGATAAGGAGGTTACCAGTGCGTCTGCGACAATTTCTGAATTAGAGTATGCCAGTGAAAACATTAATTCAATTCTAGAAGTGATTCGGGGTATTTCTCAACAAACTAATTTGTTAGCACTCAATGCGGCCATTGAAGCTGCGCGAGCAGGGGAGCAGGGGCGCGGCTTTGCGGTGGTGGCTGATGAAGTGCGTACACTTGCAGGCAGAACTGAAACGGCTACAACGGAAATTAGTAAGATGATTGAGCAGTTTAAAGCGGATTCACATACTGCTGTTAAGGTAATGGCTGACGGGCGTAAACAGGCTAATGATAGTATTGAAAAAGCGAATATGACTAGCGTACGTTTGAGAGAAATTCATGCTGCAGTAGCTGAAATAAGCCAAATGAGCGCCAGTATTTCACAGGTGGCAGAGCGCCAACGTGGAGTGGCAGAAGAAAGTAATCGAAATATAGCCTCTATTAATGCTATTTCTTCCCAAGTCGCGCAAGGCGCAATGGATACCGCGGGTGCGAGTGAGCAACTGACTGCTTTGTCTTATCAGTTACGACAATTGGTGAATAAATTCGTGATTTGAGGCCGGAGGAAGGCTAGCAGTCCTTAGTACCAGAAAGTAGCAGTAGGTTTATTGCTAGTTGGAAAAAGGACTTTTTAAGTGCTAACAGAAATAAATTTTAAAGTACTCTCAAACGATTATTAGTATCTCTATTTTCGCGGATAAGGCTATTACTAGCACTATAATTAGCCGCTTTAACCATTCGATCATAGAGTAATACATTAACCGAGGCAGATAAGTTCATACAGCCCACTGTCGGTACATAGACTACGGCATCAGCTTGGTCGATAATATCTTGGCTTATTGAGCCATCTTCAGGGCCGAAGATATAAATAGCATTTTCTGGGTGTTCATACTCAGGTAATGGAATGGCATTCACGGCAAATTCAACACAGATAATTTTCATATTTTTAGTAACAACATCGATGAGGCAATCCGCGCGCGCGATAAGTACGTCTTTACTGATTTTACGGCTCATATCAACAGTTCTTGCTTTACGCGCAATGGCTCGTGGGTAACGATCGCCAGTATAAAAAACCTTATCAACACGATAATTAGCAGCTGCACGCAAAACTGAGCCGACATTATCGGGACTTTTAGGGTTGACTAAACCGAGAATTACTTGTGATTGTTTCATTTATTCCTTGTGAAACCGCGAATGGTGTAACGGTTTCTTCTTTAATACAATTTTCCAACACGATCTAAGTAAGTCAGATAAAGACGCATATCAAATTCTAACTGATGGTAGTTCGGTTCCATATAAGTACATAGTTTATAGAATGCTTTGTTGTGTTCTTTCTCTTTTAAATGGGCTAATTCATGTACCACGATCATGTTTAAAAATGCACTGGGTGCCGTTTTAAATACTGAGCCAATACGCATCTCATTTTTAGCTTTTAATTTATTGCCTTGAACTCTGGAAACGAAGGTATGTAGGCCTAATGCTTGATGTAGCACATCAAGTTTATCATCATAAACTACTTTACTAAGCGGGCTGGATTGACGAATAAATTGGTTTTTTAAGTTGATAACATAAGAATACAGGGCTTTATTAGTTTTAATATCATGGACTGCAGGATATTTTTTTAACAAAAAATCACCGAGTGTTTTGTTACTTATTAAGTTACGAACTTGATCTTGTACCGTCTCAGGGTAGACTGATAAGTATTTTAAGTGAGTCATTTTATATTTAGAATTCGTTTAGCATTGTCAGTGGTTATTGTAGCAATATATTCTTTGCTTTCAGAACGAATGTTTGCCAGCGCCTCGAGAATTAACGGAATATTTTCAGGGGTATTTCTTTGATCTTGCATCTCTGCCAGTGGCATATCAGGTGCATCAGTCTCTAAAACCACGCTGGACAAGGGGAGTTGGCAGAATAATGTTCTCAAACGTGTAGCCTTGGTATGGGTAATAACACCACCGACACCCAATACAAAACCTAGTTTTATGTATTGTTCAGCCTGTTGCAGACTACCATTAAATGCATGAACTATCCCTCCAACCACACGGTGTGTTTTAAGTAAGTTTATAGTTTGATCGTGTGCTTTGCGAACATGCAGTAATACGGGTAATTGAGCTGATTGGGCGAGTTTCAGTTGTTCGGTGAACAAGACGATCTGTGCCTGTTTATCATGGCTAGGCAGATAGAAATCCAAACCAATTTCACCGATGGCAATTGGATGAGCAGTAGCAATCAATTTCTTTAACTGAAACAAATGTACGGTTGCGTGTTCATCCATGAATAATGGATGTAAACCTAATGCTGGATGTAATAAGTTGGACTGCTCACAGAGTTCAAGCAGTCGTGTCCACTTATCAGCAGTAACACCTGGCACCACGATATTGTTGACACCTAATTGCTGGCAATGGGACAAAATGTCGGCACGGTCAATATCAAACAATTGAAAATCGAGGTGGCAGTGGCTATCAACAAGGTTTATCATTAAATACTAATATAATATTATTGGTTGAAATAATGAAGGATGAAATAGGTCGGGCAGGATCCGCTCATGAAATGGTGATGATGAATCTGGCTATTTTTCATTTGTTGTTACCTGTCGCAGCATTAAGTAGTGGCTATGTCAGTATATTGCTTAGCTTAGCATTAATAGGTTCTGCGGTAATGATCTTTTGGGGCGCGTATAAAGTACGACGAACAGTTGATGTTGAATTTGTGCAAGCACATTGGAAGCTTGCATGGAAAAGGTATCAATTTTTGCTTATTGCTTATGCCGTTTCTACAGTGATTATGCTTTTAGGTTGATACCTAGCATCCTTACAAACTGACCATAATATGTATATCATCATGCTGGTTGTATTTAGTCGGATTGCCGCTGTACCAATAGTTTTGATGGTTTTAGCCTTGTTTGTGATGGAAACTTCGTCCTTAGCACAAGCGAAACAAGGACTGTTTCCGCAACAATAGCGGTATTATTCACACAATATAGGTGTGTAATTGATAAACTAAGCGACTAATTTTATAAAAACAGCTTAATATTTTGACGATACACGATTTTCAGCCCTTATCATTGGTCGCTATTGAGGCGGCTATCGATCCCAGTACTCGCCTAAAAATAGGCGATATTTTAATTCATCAGTCTGTGCCCTCAACAAATGATGTTCTCTGGCAACGCTGTGGGGAAGGGCAGACTTCGCCGGCGATCTGTCTAAGTGAAACACAAACTGCCGGTCGTGGCAGGCGAGGTGATCTCTGGCACTCACCTTCAACTGGCAATTTGTACCTATCAATTTTCTGGCCATTTCCCGCAGAAACTGTGAGTGAAGGACTAAGTATCGCTGTGGGAATCAGTTTGATTGAGACACTCAAAACTGAAGGAATCAATGACTTACAGCTTAAATGGCCTAATGATGTATTATATAAAAGACAAAAGTTAGCCGGAATTCTAGTAGAATCACGTTTCGGAAAAAATCAAAATACCGTTGTTGGCATTGGCCTTAACTTTAAGCTTCCAACTGCCACGCAAAATAAAATTCATCAACCTACCACCAGTCTTCAACAGCTTTGTACTGAGATGCCCTGTAGAAATGGACTGGCAGGAAAAATAATTCAAAATATGATCACAACATTAGAACATTTTCAACATCGTGGATTAAGCGACTTTATGCCACAATGGCCGCAGTATGATGCGCTAGCTAATCATTCCGTTACCTTAATTAGCGATAAAGATCCCCTTAACGTTATTGCGCGAGGCATTAATGAACGAGGTGAACTACGCTATGAGTATCAAAATACATTGTATACATTATCCAACAGCCACGTCAGCATTAGGTTTGCCTCATGAAATTATTAGTTGATATTGGTAACTCCCGTATTAAATGGACAACCCTAGATTCAGGTCGATTCACAGATTCACATAGCTTTGATCGTAAAAAAACAGGCATTAAAACGTCATTTACTAACGAATGGAAAGAACTTGCAGAAATTGATGCAATTTACGTTTCCAATGTTGGCGGTGACAAAATAGCTGAACAACTCACTGATTGGTCAGAAAAAAAGTGGCAACTTACACCTAAATTTATTACCAGTGAACAAAAACGTTTCGGTGTGACCAATGCCTATCAGCAAGCTGATAAGCTAGGTGTTGACCGCTGGCTAGCCTTAATCGCAGCAAGACAGCACGCCAGACAAGCCACGTGCATTATTGATTGCGGAACCGCTATTACTATTGATGTTGTCACTAAATATGGTGCGCATCAAGGTGGAATGATTTTACCCGGCATAACATTGATGCGCGAAGCGCTGACTAGTAATACTAGTAATCTCACCGAATTAGTGGAAGATAACGAATTTAAAACACTAGCCGTTAATACCCAAAGTGCAATTCAAGCAGGCACTCTGTATATGGTCACCGCTAGCTTGGAACGCATAGTTGACGATTTAAATGAACAATTTAATAACCGTATACGTTTCATAATAACAGGTGGTGATGCCGTACTTGTGATGCCGCTACTGCCATCATTTATTGCTCATTATCCTGATATCGTTCTAAAAGGCTTAGGTTACTACGCTCGTCAAGGTGATAGGCAGCCTAGAATGAGACCTGAAAAAGCTAAAGTGACAGAAGCTGTTGAAGTAACAGAAGCAGTTGAAGTTACAGAGGCAGTTGAAGTAACAGAAGCAGTTGAAGTTACAGAAGCAGTTGAAGTAACAGAAGAAATTGAAGTTACAGAGGCTATTGAAGTTACAGAGGCTATTGAAGTTACAGAAGTTATCGAAGTCTCAAAAGCAATTGAAGTAGTTGATATAATAGATGAAATTGAAGCGCCAAAAGCAGTTAAATCGCGGAAGTAACCAGATAATGAAATTTGTCAGATTGGCCGATCTAATGTAACCTTCTGCACCCTTATGGAGAGCTGGCCGAGTGGCTGAAGGCGCACGCCTGGAAAGCGTGTATAGGTTTATCCCTATCGAGGGTTCGAATCCCTCGCTCTCCGCCAGATATTAAAATTAAGCCTCTTTTTAAGAGGCTTAATTGTTTTACTAGTTATGACAACAGGCAGTAAAAATGTCTCAATCAATCTCAATCTCAAATTAATTTTCTCACGATTATTTAGCTGGATGCGATTGATATTGCACGGTGATAGAATTCTGGACAATATATATCTAGTTTTAAAAAGGTTTTATTGCATTTCAACATTAGGTTTAAATTTCTAATTGCTCTAGCAATACCAATATTCTGAATTTACTTTTAGAACTCGGTAACCATAAATAAAAAGCCCCAACGTCTTTAAGTCGCTGGGGCTTTTTATTGCCTTTAACTTATTTATATAAAGAACATTACGTTTCAATATTTTTTTATATTAGATTCTATAGCGACAAATTTATAGGCTGCTAGAAAGGCTGTCGAGGACAGCAGCCATAATAACTTACTTTCATTAATGAGCTAAATTTTATCAATAAAATTTCTAGTGGTTGATGGGTAAGTTGTTATATTGTAGGTCTTTAAATATGTCTCATAATTCAACATGGAATGCACTGTATGAATATATTGCCTGTAGAGCTGGTTAGTTTTTTGACGATATCGATGGAGGTGTTGGCCGCATTATTTATATTGGTTTTGGGGCTTGGTGTATTGTGGCTTATCATCATATATATCATTGACGTTAGCCAGACCGAGCAAACAATCCGGCGAAACTATCCTGTTATTGGCCGTTTTCGTTATTTATTCGAACATGTTGGAGAGTTTTTCCGTCAATATTTCTTTGCGATGGATCGTGAAGAATTGCCTTTTAATCGGGCACAGCGATCATGGGTTTATCGAGCATCGAAAAATGTGGATAGTACTGTTGCCTTTGGTTCTACAGATAATATTAATGGTGCGGGCAGAGTGTTGTTTGTGAATTGTGCTTTTCCAACCTTATGGCAAGATGCTGTACCGCCTAAGCCTGTGACTATAGGTTCTGATTGCAAACAACCATACACGACAGATTCGATTATTAATATTTCAGGTATGAGTTTTGGAGCGATATCAAAGCCAGCGGTATTAGCCTTGTCCGCGGGGGCAAAAGCTGCGGGCTGTTGGATGAATACAGGCGAAGGCGGTTTATCTCCTTATCATCTTGAGGGGGGGGCAGATATTGTATTTCAGATTGGTACTGCTAAAAATGGTGTGCGCGATATAGAAGGTAATTTGGATGATACTAAATTAGCTGAAATTGCGGCTCATCCACAAGTGAAAATGTTTGAAATTAAGATGAGCCAAGGTGCCAAACCTGGCAAGGGCGGTATTCTTCCTGGTGAAAAAGTTACGGCAGAAATTGCTGCTATTAGAGGGATTGTGATCGGTAAAGATGCCCTTAGCCCGAACCGACATGTTGATATTAGTAGTTTTGATGATTTGATTGATATGGTTAATCATATCCGCAGGGTGACCGGAAAACCGACAGGTTTTAAAATGGTAGTCGGTGCGCCGATTCAGTTGGATCAGTTGTTCATCGCAATACGCAAACGTGGATTAGATTTCGCACCTGATTTCATTACCATTGATGGAGCTGAAGGCGGAACGGGTGCAGCGCCGATGGCACTTATTGACTCAGTTGGCATGTCAATTCGTGAAAGTTTACCGATGGTAGTCGACAAGCTTAAACAATATGGACTGCAAAACAGAATTATCGTTATTGCGGCGGGAAAATTGATTACACCTGCTGCCGTTGCTTGGGCCTTGTGTATCGGCGCTGACTTTATTACCAGTGCACGTGGGTTCATGTTTTCTTTAGGCTGTATTCAAGCATTACAGTGCAATAAAAATACCTGTCCGACCGGTATTACTACTCATAATCCAAAGTTTCAACGAGGATTGCATCCAGAAACTAAAGCGCTACGTGTTTCCAGCTATGTTGGAAATATGGTGAAAGAAGTGGGAATTATTGCTCATTCCTGTGGTGTTAAAAACCCACGAGCATTAAATCGCAGTCATGCTCGCATTGTCATGGGAGATGGTAATGCAAAAGGTATGGATGAACTTTATCCTGAACCTGAACTTATTAATGAATATGCGCAGAGTGACTAGTTATGGCTAAGGCCATAACGCTTAAGTTTAATTAGTAAATAATTGAGTTGTATTGTTACAGAATGGTTACACTGAACGATACTTTAGTGGGTGATACTCAACGTATTTAAATAGGTGTACTGATTACACAGCCGCTATTTTTGAAAATAGGATTAGTACTTTTGAGTCATGAAGCATTATCATCCTGCCTCTTTACTGCCTAGATTGGCATGCGTTAGTGATATGAATAATTAAAAATATCAGAATTATGAATGGTTTGGAAAGAAATAAAGGATACAGATGAAAGCTGAACAGAAAATATTGGCCGACGTGCCAAGTCTTATTGAAGCAGTAGCAGAACAGTTTGTTAGTACAGCAAGATTAGCAATTGCTAAACGTGGTGTGTTTTATGTTGCACTCGCTGGTGGTTCGACTCCTAAAGGCTTGTATAAAAAATTAGCGACTTCTCCTTACCTTGAACAAATAGATTGGACCCGTGTCCATTTGTTTTTTGGTGATGAGCGCTGTGTATTGCCGACTCATGATGAGAGCAATTTCAAAATGGCACGCGAAGCGATGATTGATCATCTGCCTATCCCACAAGCAAATGTACACCGTATGCCCACTGAAGAGGGCGTTGCCCCAGAAGTTGCTATTCGATATTGCTGGATAATGAAAGAGGTATTGCAAGATCAGCCCTTAGATCTAGTGTTATTAGGTATGGGTCCTGATGGACATATTGCTTCTTTGTTCCCTGACACCGCAGCATTAAATGCTACGACTAAGACAACCAGTTTATATGTTGATAAATTTGAGTCATGGCGAGTAACGATGACCTATCCAACGATTAATAGTGCAAGACAAGTGATTGTCTTAATTGCCGGCGAAGCAAAAGCGGATATTGTTCACGAGATAACAACTGATGCTGTACAAGGACTGCCTGTGCAACGTTTAGCACCACAAGGCGAGTATTATTGGTTTATGGATAAAGCGGCAGCTGGCCAGTAATAAGTCATGAAAACTGTGCTGGCAGCTGATATCGGTGGGACGAAAACGTTATTTCAGTTAACGATGGAAAACGATGACATTTTATTGGAACAAGAGTTTGTCAGCCAACAGTTTGTAAGTTTTGATTTGGTGTTGACTGCGTTTTTAAGTCAAGTTCAGCTTAAACACTGCCAGATTGAGCGAGCCTGTTTTGCGGTGGCTGGACCTGTATCTGGTGCTGATGCTAATGTCACTAATTTACCTTGGCAATTGAATGCAGATGAATTAGCTAAAAACTTTAATATACAACATGTACATTTATGTAATGATTTTGAAGCAGTTGCTCATGGCATTGCCTGCCTTGCTGAAGATGAAGTAGTGACCTTACAGCAAGGTGAAGTTGATATGGCTATGCCTCGTGCAGTCATTGGCGCTGGTACAGGGTTAGGACAATCACTATTATTCCCTGTTGCTAATGGCTGGCAAGTTGTGTCGACTGAGGGCGGTCATACTGATTTTGCACCGACAGATAGTAAACAGACTTTATTGCTTGAACATTTGATTGAACGTTTTGGTCATGTTTCCTATGAACGTGTTGTATCGGGTGCCGGTTTAGTGACTATTTATGAGTTTTTGCGCGCTTATCAACAATATGATGAAAGTCCTCATCTTCGCCAAGCTATGATAGCAAATGATCCAGCCGCTGCTATTAGCCAATTTGCCAACGAACAGCATGATGCTTTGGCAGTGCAATCATTAGACTTGTTTATTAAAATTTATGGTGCTCAGGCGGGTAATTTGGCGCTTACTGTGTCACCACGTGGCGGTTTATATATTGCCGGTGGTATTGCTGCAAAAAATATTGAACGTTTTAAACAAGGACAATTTATTAAGGCGTTTGTGGCAAAAGGTCGAATGCAGCCATTAATGGAAAAAATACCTGTTCATTTAATTATCCAGCCTAGAGTAGGCTTACTCGGTGCGCGGTTATTGGCACGGAAAATAATTGTATAATGGCATGATGAGAATACATAAATAATGAACAATAATATTGCAGTAAATGTTGAGGCCACTTATTTGGATCAAGAATCAGATCCAGAAAAAGCACGCTATTTATTTGCCTACAAGATTACAATTAAAAATGCCGGTTCTAATTCCGCACGATTAATATCTCGCTACTGGAAAATAACGGGTGGTGATGGCATTGAGCAAGAAGTGGAGGGTGATGGTGTCGTGGGCCTGCATCCTTATCTGGCACCGGAAGAAGAATTCACCTACACGAGTGCGGCAATGTTAGATACGCCCGTTGGAATGATGCAAGGCCATTATAAGATGGTTAATGATACCGGCGAGCGTTTTGAAGTCGATATCCCACCCTTTACCCTAGCTGTACCACAGACTCTTCACTAATCAATATAATGACAATGGCTCAATTTAAAGAACCAAAATTTTGGTTTTATTTTTTGCTAATCAGTTTGCTATTTTCAGGTATAAATCCTGTTGCCGATCGATTGACATGGATATTAGAAACCTTTCCAGTGATGGTTGGCTTACTGGTGTTATGGCTTACGTTTGATCGCTTTCCGCTGACCGTATTAAGTTATAGATTATTAGCGATCTTTGGCCTGATCCTCATTATTGGTGGTTATTATAGTTATGCGGAGAACCCACTATTTGATTGGATTCAAACGGAATATGATTTAGCACGTAATCACTATGACCGTTTAGGCCATTTTGTGCAGGGTGTGGTGCCGGCGATTGTCGGCCGTGAATTGTTATTAAGAACATCACCTTTGCAACGAGGTAAGTGGCTCTTTGCTTTAGCATGTGCAATTAGTTTAGCTATTAGTGCTAGCTATGAATTAGTTGAATGGTGGACCGCTGTAATTAATGAACAAGCTGCAGAGGCCTTCTTAGGCACACAAGGTGATAACTGGGATGCACAATGGGATATGTTTTTAGCGCTCTGTGGCAGTATTGTTGCCCAGTTGGCGTTAAGTCGAACTCATGATCGCCAGCTTATCGCTTTGGAAGCCCAGCTTTAATACATTGGCCAATAGATTTCGCTGCACATATTTGGCCATCAATCCAAATAGCATTGTCAAAACGTGCATTATCTAACTTACTTCCGCCAAGATTAGCACCAGTAAGATCGGCATATGACAAATCGGCATAACTCAGATCTGCATAACTTAAATCAGCATTTTTAAGGTTAGCGCCTAGTAGCAGACTATTTTGCAGGTGACTGTAACTAAGATTGGTAAAGCGTAAGTCAGCATAAGCCATATCGGCATTGTTTAGCGTGGTGTTCATCATATTTGAACCGACTAATTGACTGTTTCTCAATTGTGCATTACTGAGTATTTTATCGTGCAGATTGAGTTGAGGTTTTAGACAATTAGTCCAGTTTACGTTCGAAGCGGCAGGATCATCGCAATTTCCTAGTGGTGATGGAAGTGGTTTAGCATAGATTATTGTCAATATAAAAATGATGGCCAATATGGAAAACGTGATGATAATTGGCCATAAAATAGCCTGTTTTTGTTGCCGAAATCTCTGCATAATCAGGCTGCGTATTTGACGACTTTGAATTTCACTATCACCTTCATCTGTGCGGCGTGTATTGTGACGACGTTGTAGTATTGGCTCATCTTCTATACCTAAAGGGTATCGCCTATCAAAACCATCTCGTTCATCGAGGTATTTTTTAGCTTGCTCTTCGGTTAAGAAATTATGATTCGACTGCAATTGAGATTTATTGTAGATAAGCTGCCAATTTATTTGATCGGTACTGACTTCATCATCGCCATTAAGCCGTCCGAGTAGTAAATGATTAGTAATCACAGATTCAGCAAAAGGTCCACGGACAGAATGACCATGTCTTCGGGTATACCATAATGTTGTTTGATGCTTCATGATGTGTTGATTCATAAGTTGCTCATCTTGCTATACTAGCATTGTGTTCAATAAAAGTGGGCTGATGTTATCGTGTTTATTCAGCAATCAGTACAAAGTGCTATCGGTTCAACTCAAGATATCCCTAAAAAATTATTAGCGGATATTGCGCTCGGTCAACGCTTAGAATCCACCGTTGCTAAACCAGCGTTAGCGGGCGAAATTATTACTATTAAAGTAGCTGATAGTTCACTAAGTATTCGTACGCCCGTTGATTTGCAGGCAGGTCAAAAATTACAGCTCGAAGTTATTCTTGAGCAGGGTAAGCTTGCCTTAAAAATAGTTTCCTTAACGCAAGCAGCAAAAGCCACTATTCCGCTCGATAGTTTGCCTAAGAATTTCCCAGAAATATTAAACGTGAAAGTAGGCCAACAGATCGCGGTAGAAGTGGTTAAGATTTTGGCAGAGAATAGACTGCTAGTTCAAACTACTTTGCCGAGTAGTGGCTCATCACCCATGAAGCCGGCAGTTCAACAATTTGATGTCGATATCACTCAACTTTCAAAAAACTATAAACTGGGCGATAAACTGTTAATGGATATCGTCAATACCAAGCCATTAGCAATTCAATTACGCGCCGAACAATCACCCTCACGTGAACAGCTTATTATTGATCGTCTACGACAAATATTACCGCAATCACTTGCTACGGCTAGTTTAGATAAGATGCTGAGTGCCGCCAATAAACAACAGTTACCGATACCAGTACAAGCTGCCGTCCAACATCTCGTGGAAAATACTTTAGATAAATCAGCTGTTACTCAAACAAATGTTTTGAAGCAAGCCTTGTCGACCTCAGGAGTGTTTACAGAAAGTCAGTTACTTAAGATGCCTAATGCAATTAATCAGGATTTTAAAGTTAACGTGACAAGGGTATTAAATACATTGGAAGGCGTGATTAACCAAGCTCAGATGGAGTTAGGTGATAAGCCCATTAACAAACTACCAGCACAAGTGCTTTCTGCATTGTTGACTCAAGGTAAATCGCCTGCGCATTTACTCAATGTTTTATTGTCCGGGAAAAGTTCGGTACCTAATAGTGTTGCTCAAACGGTATTATCGGCAATCACAAGTCAACAACAAGCTACGGCACTAATACAATTGTTGACCAAATCGCTCTCTCATCAACAACAAACTATGCTGACAGCTAGTCGGCAATCACCCTTGCAATTATCGGAGCTGATGGCCTTATTTAAAGAGGTCGATAGCGTTCATAAAAAACTACAATTTAATCAACTATCGATGCTCAAAGAGCCAGAAGCAAGTAATTTACCTGAGATCTGGTTAAGAAACGATCATCATGCTAAATACTTCGCTACTCATTCTTAGCGAAGGTTTATTTTCTTTAAGTGAGTAAGCGATAAGCCCAGCAATGATGTTCAGCATAAAGCCATGCA